>Ga0307514_10000129_pt1 | contig 211405 bp, 177 predicted proteins | sample 16_EM_MG_FD_203088 | JGI IMG/M metagenome (GOLD analysis project Ga0307514, IMG submission 203088) | Populus trichocarpa ectomycorrhiza microbial communities from riparian zone in the Pacific Northwest, United States - 16_EM | ecosystem: Host-associated > Plants > Roots > Unclassified... | reverse complement strand
AATCAATATTTGTGGCCTTAAATTGATGGTTCGCTTAAAAAATCGTCGATTTTTGATGGGGTAAGGCCGTTGCCACACAGACCTATAATACCCGCCGGGTCCAAAACTGGAACCGTTGCTAACACTATGCATGACTCCTTCTTGCTAGGATGGAGGATTTGGCTGCCCTGCCACATCTCCACAAAGTTGTGGACCTTGGCCATTCTGTGCAATTTTCTTTCCTCTGCTTCTCTCTCCAGTTGAATGTTGTTTTCAGCTTTGGTCATATACAATACAGGATCGTCACCTGCCAATTTTCCATTATTGGATCTTACATACTGCCTTACAACGACTATTTCGGGGAGGATCTCGCCTTTGGTTTTCGACTGCCTCCATCAGATAACCTCTCGCCCAAGGGAAACCCTCGCCTCCACTTTGAAAACATGTGGTATGATAGAAAATATGTCACGTGCCACATTGGACAGATCAGCGTACTTTGAGTATATTTCCTCTGCCTGTTGCCACCAGTCAGTAATATCGGGCAACCAATATGTACAGCTAATCTCAATGGGGTCGGAGTGGTAGTCATTATGATTTGAATCAACTTGCCCCCTATTCTTTGGAGATTCATGTGGTGAATTCAAATATAGCCTTGTGGCTGTCAATAAGCATGCTGCACGATCACCGCATTATAGCCTTGTGGCTGTCAATAAGCGTGCTGCATGATTACTGCATCTGGGTGTCATGTCAGCCACATTTTCAGGTGTTAAGTAATCATCATCGCTGGACAAATCATATGGATAAAATGAAGATTGACCTGATCCAGAAACTGTTGTGAAGGGGAAGAGGTTGTTGCTCACCACTCTTTTGGGTTTATTGACTGACAGTGGCCGGTATTTGGTACAGTATTTGTTGTCCACATACTTCAGAAACACCTCCTGACATTGTGTGGTATACAGAATCTGATCATCGGGATTGATAACCATTCCCTTGTCCCACTTGATAATCAATCGCAGCTTCCACGAAGGATGAAGGATATGTGTTCACATGCGAAGCTGACTGGTCATGGAAGTTACTCCGGAAAGATTCTTCAACCGCTTCTGCCACCCAAACTTCAGAACAAAGTATAAGTCTTCCTTCCATTGGGTCTACGTTTTAGCCAAAGCTTGCATAACACCATGAATATGATGGAACATGTTATTAAATACAGGGAAAACGTGATGCAGAGTGACTCTATGCCTGTTCGACATCCGCAGGGTCCTGGAGCAGAATGGCCCTAGGACTTCAATGACATACTGGAAGATGGCCCATTCAGCTTGTGTTGTGATGAGTGGCCAGTTTTCGCTGTATTTTGGATTCTGGAGCCACTCCCAGGTAAATTCTCGTAATCGGTAGGCTTGCTACTGCAACCCTAGTTTCAAATTCCACTGTGTTTTTACATCCATAATAGGTAGTGCAGCGAGAGGTACTTTAGCATTTTGACTGTCAATGAACTCGTTTCGACGACCAGGTGTCAGTGTTATCAATAATGCAAGCATTCGCTGCTATATAGATGTCAGTTTCAGTACTTTCTTAAATTCTTCAAATACGTAGGTTTTCAATTATATTTGCTAAACCTGGCTTCATGGCCGTCACCTTGTTGATTCCAGTATTGCCTTCCTTTGGAAGTCTTTGACTCTTCCCAATGTCTGTGCTTTCATTTTCTCCAAATTGTTGATTCCGCTCATGGGCTTCGCATGACTTGGTACAGCCTTTTACCCACGGACTGCTCATGAATGCAGCTAAAGCAAGCTGAATTATGTATACCATATATGGTATGTGGATTCGCAAAGCGGGCCATTCGATTCCGGACGCTTCAAGTTTCCACTGTAGTTCCGGGGTCATTGAGCAATTTGATGAACCATTATCAGTCGTAATTCCAAGTTAACGGCCGTCCGTAAGCCCAGTACACTGAAGAACTTTTTTCAAATGTATGGCTAGCCTTGCCCCAGTATGTTGACCCTTGACCTATTATCCTCAGTTAGCTTTTGGAATAGGAAAAGCAGTGGTAATCAACCTCAGCGAAACCAAGTTGCACTTCTCGCAATGCCCAATTTTGATCCATATTGTAAGCAATAACTGACATTATGGCTAATTTATTCGTTGATCTCCACCCATCTAATGCTAAGCTAACTTTATTTATTGATTGCAATTGCTTCTAAATTGCATCCACTGTCAGTGAATATTCCCACTGGCAAATACTGCTAAGAGTGCTGACGTACTATAGTACACATTCGCAGCGTAGTGTGTTATATGACCATCACTCATCGAGGTTTGATATAGCGTTGCATGAAATGTGTGCTGAAACCCGTCCTAACATGAGGTAGCGGTTCCAGGTGTCTTGGTGGAATTCGGCAGTTTCAAAGTCCGTATTTGCCAGTGTAGATCGTTTTGTCTGCCATCACAGTTAATATGGCCAAAGACAAGATGTTAAATAACAATTTCAATTGCAACATTACAATTGTAATTCCTCGACTTCCTTGTTTGATCAGTACAGGGATAGCTGTTTCATCGACTGTTGCCTTAGTCAATTCAGATACTTCTGACTCTGTTAATTGGTGTAAATTTGCGATGTGTGCTTTTGGCAGCAAGTGTTTCCCCATTGAGCTGGTACCATGTTCTGATGGATGACAAAAAACTTGATAACAAACTATACATCTGATACCAGGGCTGCTGGTCTCCTCGATCCTGCAGTGCAAATAAAATCGCCAAGAAGGGGCAGATCTAGAATTATTCCAAGCAATTGGAAGCGTCGAGTCCACATTCATAGTAGTTCAAATAGCATCAAATATGATTTGGAGGGTAAGGTCGTTCAAATCACGAATAAAGATAGCTTGATTTTTGGAAGATATTATAACCTCTAGCAATCAGGTATTGATAGATTTTCAATATGAAATGGCATTAGAAATTTGATCGCTGCCTAATTGGAGTTGAGTAACAGTCAAGAGCTTCGATATCGTGAAGTGAGCTGCTGGTTCTTCAATATCGATTCTAGAGCTGCGAGCAAGAAAAAAGTAAGACGTGTGAGACATTGCCATGGACGCTTATTTTTAAAATGCAGTAGTATTATTGTTACTAACATTTTTGCCTATAAAGGCAACCAATACAGTGTTTATAGTGGGATACAGTTGCACAGACTCTTCATTGTCGAAGATGCAAGACCAGACATCATTGATGCTCCATTGACGCTCATCTTTAGGCGGTGATAGCGATACACACCTTACCATTTTTGCCCATAATGGTGGCCACTGTATTGGTTATGCTATATAGTCATTGCACAGCCCTTGGATTCTCCAAGATGCAAGACATGTAATTGTTGACACTCTGTTAATGGGTATTTTTAGCAGGTGGTTGTGATATTGTCTGCATCATCTTGGCCAATAAAGACAGCCAATACAATCATTATGTGATGATTTCTTTGAATAGCCCTGGGATTGTCCATGTTGCAAGTCTAAAAATGGTTTACCCAACATTGACACTCATTTGAATGATGCGGCAACAAGTGTGCTACTTACCTTTCCAGCTGAAAAGACTCCAAATAGTTTATCTTTGGCAACATGGGACTGTGCAGCATGAATGATTCGTGAAAGTGTAAGCCTAAAAATCGTTGATGCTCCATGCAGGTTTACATTGAACCCATCCTAACCATGATTGTATGTTCATTATGGGTACGACATGAATCACACAATAATTATTGACAACCAATGAATCATTTCTATGTATGATCATTGGCATCCAGAACCTACATGGCCTCTGAAATTCAGAACCACCAACATACACATTATCGGATCGATCGATAATGTAGCCAGTGTGCATTCCCGTGCTTTTGGCTGGCAATTCACGATATGTTGATTTGTACACTAATTTTTGATTAATCTAGCCCAACTTCCTCACCCGTCCTGATCCAGCTCCTTTTCCTCGATTTTCATGAGGTACTATACGCAGTTGTCAAAATTTCAACCATGTGCACCTGGTCTGAGGGAAGAGTTATGCATTTGGACGGATGAATGAATGCAGCATATTGCTCGTCATACTGACTGATTCGTATCATGCACAGACCGCTCCTTCTGTGGCTCATATGACATCACTCAATTAAATCTTATTAGTCAATTTTGTCTCTAATTTAGTTTGTGCTTTCCCACTTAACAGTAACCTTAAAAGGTGCTATGGAGTTTATTGGTGGTCTTGCAGTTCTATTTGGACACTAAATGTTTCGCATCATATGTACCACCTTTGCACATACACAGACGAATTGTCATGTCTCCCAGTTTGGTTACCCAAATCAAGTAAAAGCTGACACGTAGCAAAATTGGTTCATGAATTGCTTTTTCACTCGTTGGAATGTCTAAAATTACACTTTGCCTATGAATGCTTCCGGCAATGCACACGCTGTCACCATTTCTTCGCCTGAATCCGATTTGTATATAGTGATTAGCTTGAGAGCAAAATGCAGGGCTAAGGGCTGACTGGTTCAATAGGCTTCGCATTGATAATAGGTGACAAATTAGGTTCCGCTTCGGTCAGACGTAATTCTATGCCTTCATTTGACTGCGATTTCGCAGAACCTAGCCTCACATGACTACTTCCTGACAGAGAAGTCCCTTGCGGCATATGCAATATTCCGGGTTGGATATCAAGAGACTCCAAAAGCTGTCCGAATGTTGTGAGTGCAGGTGTTGCTGCGTTATAGTCTGCATGCAGTTTGCCGACAGCCGGAACTCTTAATTAGATTGGGCCGTACTTCATATCTCTTTCAGGGAAGTTGTCGGTTGTGTCCCCCCATCCCGGTAGTGTCAATTGGTCAATCGTCATCTGCTGCTGCCAGAATCTCACTTTGTGCTACTGTACCATTTTCGAGATTGTGCCCATCACCCAGCCGGGTTCATCATCTTCGCTCAGCTTGCCCTGCTCTGTATCTTCATTATCTTCTCCATCCTCCTCAACGTCCGAACTTGCAACGTCGCTCAGACTGTCTCTGATAGCATCCAACATCTCTCAATCGTTTGTCTGGGCTCCCTGGATGTCAATCACCCGCTTTCAGCACTCCTCATATCTTTATGCTCCTGCTCAATTGCTGTCTCTGCGTCCTCAACTAGCATTCTTGCCACAGCGATTTCTCTCTCCATGTAATCCTTGATCCGTTTCGCTTTTTCTTCATTATTCAAAAGTTCGTTTGTTTGTCTTCTATGTGCTGCAAGTTTCTGTTTGGATCGCAAGCTGCGTAATGCAGCTAGGGCTTGGACTCGTTAAGCATCGAAGCCGCTCTTGCCGCCAGTTACTTGATAATATCATTGTGTGGATTGGTTGGTCTATTGAACATACTTGCCAGCTGGAAGTGGTGACATAATGTTTTTCGGAGTATTAACCATTGTAGTTCGAATTGACTAAGTTGTTGGGCGTGATGTTGGATGTTGCAAGATATGTACAATATTGAGGCAACCTGCATCTTTTATGTCAATGTTGGTACGTTTGACCAACTTGAATAAGCAAAATCAATGTTTTGACCGTCACTAAAATGGGAATAGATATGCTGACAATACAGTATGAGTCAATTTTTAGCATCAGTTTCATCTAAGTTTGCCGGGACGTCTTGAGACAACCACTACCACAGCATCTTTCCGGCGGAGTATATCCTGTTTATATCAGACAACGGTGAGGTTTCGGCCATCGTGAACTTCTATTCATTCTGGTAAACAAACAAACAACATCGGACTGACTTATTGCAAATCGCGGCATGGTTAGAAACCCCTGCAATCTGCAATCAGATGCAGCATGATTCAACTTGAGTGAAATGTGCAACTTTGTAGTTACTTACTGCATGTTGACTTGTAGCAAAGTATAGATTCCTCAGGACTTCCCACTTTGTTCCATTATCATCTTCCTCTCCTATTCGACACTAGCACATCATGGCTTCACAAACATCTCAGTCATGTCAGAACAGCAACAAACCAGGCAGATCAATGGGTGTTACACCCCATATGTCACTCTCTGGCAAACAGCAAGAACGCAGACACCAGTTAGTTCACCGCAATGCAACCAATGCGGCCACCAACATACTGACGCAGGATGCACATTTAAAAATCATTCGTAAAACTGGAAGCAGCAAGAATAAGCAGCATGCAATTAGATGTGAGTATATTCATATCAAGGTGAATGATGGTCAACTAACTATATAATATACAGCGAGTGTACATAAAGAGCTCAGTGACCATTTTGTTTCTCCCCACAACGGGAAACCTCCATGGTCTACGATGGAATCTATGCGCACGGTTCACAAAACCGAGAATCATGATGTCGTCAGCTCTGCGATTTTCACTGATGAATTTCATGATAAGTGTCCCCAGCAGTGGACGAAAGAAGCTTCAATCGCCATAGAGGAGGCTACTGAAAACTATATGGAGTAGGTAATTGCCGAATCCCATAACTAGATGCTGCAACTGATTTCTTGTAAGTTTTCAACATGTCTGAAACAATGGCAAGGCAAGGAGGTCGGGTACAGCTCGAACAGTCCGACATGCGCCTTGCATTGAATATGCCCAAAATGGCCAAAGGTGGATTTTCGCGTGCTGGTATAGAGGAAACCCAATATGTATTCAAGAAACATCGGGCTGAAGTCCGAGAAGAGAAGAAGCGGGGAGTTGAGCTTCCTGGGCCTAAAGCGGTGAAGGCTGCGATGGAAAGACACCCCACTATGACTTGTCAGAACCACAGGTACAGCTGCCTTCCTTCCCAAACTGGAACAGCAAGGAATCCCCAGACACCCTGGAGGCACGAAGGAATGGGTGCTCCTGCCCCAGTCCGACGCAGTCAGCCAACACCAGGAGCGACGCCATCTCCACCCGGAATGTCACTTACTCCACCGGGTCCCATTCAGGGCACCAAAAGATTGCACACTGATATTTTACCAGCCGCAAATGCGGATTCACGTGTTCCTCTTCGATAGACTCAACCTTTCAATTGTGATGCATTAGGCAAGGAATGCATGGAGAATGAAGACATTGATCCAGAATTGCTGACTGATAAAAGAACAACATGTGGTTACTACAATATCTACTGTGTCTGAATACTGCTAACATACAGTTTGAAGATGAGAGCAGCCATTTGAACGTACATGCAAGTGGGAACGAGTGTTGATCGAAAGGAATGAGAGTTCTGGTGCATTATAATGTACAATTTGTGGATACTTCAAAGTATGGTTTAAAATATATATTTATATGTAATATTAAAGAACAATGTGGTGATCACGGATGAAGTACATGAAGACATTAGAAAGGCTGCCAAAACATTGTGAATCATAAACTGTGCCAAATTAAATGATTGAATATTGCAGATACGCCCGTGGCAAAATGGGCATCAATGGAGGATCAACAGTTGTAGGTGTTGTGCGTCTGGTGAATAAAACTTGATATCGATGTTATTAGATATAATGCGAGTATTGGATACCTTCATACTCTAAAAGAATATCTGCATGCTCTCTGCCCCATCATGACAGTGAGCCTCAACGAAGCATCAACAATTTTTCGTTTTGCATCATCGGTAATCTGGATTGTAAATTGTTGCAGACTGTCATAAACGGTGTATTGGCCGCCTTTATACGATAAATAAAAAGTGAGATGTTCCCTGCCACATGATGGAAATAAGTGTCAATAGAGAGTTAACGATTTTCAGTCATGTAAGTAAAGTAATTGAAAAGTGGCATGGCCGGTATTATGTATAACCCACCTCTTGGCAGCCTATATTGGCAAAAGTCATGCAGTACAGTTACTGCCCCCTTCGGAGAATGAGCTTCAACAGAGCATCAATGATGTTTGGCTATGCATCCTGGGTTATCTGAATGGCAATGTGTGGCAATAATTCATATACAATGTACAGGCTGCCTTTTCAGTCAAAACAGTACAGGATATCCTCGTTACCTCCTCATGACAACGAGTGTCAATGGAGCATCAACAATTTTTGGGCTTGTAAGTCCGGTAATTACACTGTCATTTTGGAGTTGTTATATATAAATGCAGTATTGTTGGCCTTTGTTGGCAAAAAAGAAAACAATACTGTCAATGTCACATTCTGAAAATGAGTGTTAACAGAGCATCAACAATTATTGGTCTTGTAAGTCAGGTAATGAAAATGTCATTTGGTATTAGTTAAGTATAGTAGCAGTATTGGCAGCCTTTATTGGGAAAAGAGAACAGTGCGCTGTCTCTGCCCCATTTTGAAAATGAGGATCAACAAATCGCCAATGTTTTTTGGTTTTGTAAGTAAAGTAATCGGAAATTGATTTGCTTGCTGTAATGCATAACAGACCTACTGGCAGGCTTTGTAGACAAAAAAGGATGCGACACAGTCACTTCGCCATTCTGAAAACTTTATTACCCCATCATGACAATAAGTGTCAATGGAGCGTGAACTATATATAGCCTTGCATACAGGGCAATCATGGCATCACGCAGATATCAAAGCATATCACAGATATACTGACTGCGTCATAGGCAAAAATACAAAATGTAGAAGGAGAAACACGGATTCCAAAATAATCAATATTGCAAACTCCAATAGATCCAATAAGTGATTATTAGGTGTTGCATTAGCGGCTTTGGTAAACTACAATTATCAGGCAGCAAAAACAAGAGCATTATATGAATTTGCAGATAGACCTGCTGGACAACACGCTGACAACCCGCCCAATTCAGACATGTTGTGGAATTCCATCCAACAGTACCCTAATTGACGATTGGGGTTTATTGACAACCCAGACAGTCACTTTGGCGTTGGTTTGGTTTTGACCCGGACCCGGACCCAAAGCAATGGTCCAGAACTGTTCCTAATACTAGGACTATGCAGCTAAGTCAGTGAATAATTGAGGCAATATCGTAACCATAACTTCCCTTTCATGCATTCATCTGGGCTGTGTGTGCATGATATTATTCACTACAGTGCTGTAGAAAAGGGAGAAGAGAGAGAACTTAGTACACGAAAGAGATATACAGTGGTAGAGGAAGAATGGTAACCTACAATAGATGATTTAGGGGCGATCATACTAATTGAAATTCTTGGGGCCACTATGATTGTGATCAAATGGGTCAAAATGCACATGCAGATTTTGATATTGTGTATGATATTTTGTAAGTTGCACACTGTCTAATCATGTATTCATTGTGAGTCTCACCACTGCACTGTTGACTTATTGGAATTTTGGGGTGAAAAGCTATATACTACAATGGTATGAATGCATAGTGACATGTCTTCTCACAGAGGGCAGAGAGATGCTGATCGCATGCAATTAGTGCTGGAAATTGAGATGCACTCAAAGTCAAGGGGTCATGCTTGGATTCAATGCTTGCGGATTGCAAGCTTACCATCTTCTGACAGTGTATTCCACTCTTTGAAGCTGTCTTTTTTTGATTTGAGCTTTCATAATTCTCTCTCTTCGAACTTTACTCATAATTGTAACAGGTTGACATAATCGAATTTCAGAAAATAGTTTTGGTGGCTGAAGAATACAGATTGTCAGATCTAACTTAAATCTGCATTCAAAGTATTTAGAACGTAGGTTTCTGTGAGTAAGTGCGATACATGGGTAAGCGGGAGTTGCCAGCCATCTTGCAGAGTCACTGAATAGAATATGTCTTTGCTGATTTCCAGTCTCAAGGTCTAGCTCTATTGACAGAGATGCAACTTGTAGATGCTATTTTCGGATTTGAGGAGTAGGTACAAGCATACAACTTAGTCAGTATTGAGTTAAGTGAAATTAATAATTGTCCTGGTCTCTGCATTTATGGTTTAGTTGTACAGGGCGATCCTCCTCCAACAGACATGTTCATTGAAACAGAGCTGACAGTTCATGGCATTTTAGGGGCTGCCTTCATATTGTGAGCAAGCATAGATTCATATAATACCAGAGGCCGAGTGAGATGAGATGACTATGCCAAAACATAAAATGTCATGATAGATGACACTCTGTGTGCATTGTGTCCTTTGATTTGAAGTGGAAGAAATCATGATGTGAATACAGGACAAGAAATTATACAGTGAACTACTGACTGCGATGGATGCACAATAGTGGCATGTGTGTCACTGTCAAGATATCACTGGGCCGGAATAATATATCCATAATGTGTTGCCACATGTCAAAGAAGGCTTTATACAAAACAATGAGTCTTATACTGGACTGGATTGTAGATCTGCCATTTGCCAGAAATTCAATTTTACATAAGGAAGGATGTGGCAGCAAAAGCTCCAGTGTAGCCATGAATACCTGAGCCAAGTCTTTGTATCTGTCACTCTGGGATATGCATCCGAGTTGTACCCAGTCTTCAATAACATAGTAGTAAAAGCTGCAACTTTGTTAATGACTAAGTGAGCCTGGGATGTATATTGTGACAGATGCCATCAATATTGCCTAGACAGACTTCGTTGCCAAATGGGTTGGGCAAATATGCTGGGCAAAATGTCTCATAACGATACGAACAAGATTCGCCAGTTCAGCAGAACTTCGGCCATATGCCAGCAAAAGCAGCATCTGTGTTACGAATGTGTAAGCACGTATCTCATCTTTTGATGTATATAGTCGGTATCCCCTGGACTGACAATAATGCCACTGAGATTGGCTATTGTGCAGAATTCGATCAGTTATATGGAAATGTATGAAACCCTTTCCGGTATAGCTGAACCTCAATGAAATCAGTGCAATAGTTTCAGCGTTGCCACAAAGAAGAAAGCCATGTTCCATATTGTGACTCCCATGTTCAATATCGCCCACAGTGTCGCAGTGCCAAATGCGATTGGCCAATATTCAGCGCTGAATGCGGCATAATGCATCTAAAGTCATTTGTTTAGGATTGTCCTGTGCACCGGAACTGCAGTCGTATTTCAGCATATGCTGCCGCGTTGCTATCAATCTGCAAGCCGGTATCATGTATTGTGACAGAGGAACTCAATATTACCTTGACTGAGTTAATTGCCAAATGGGATTTGAAAATATGCAACACTTCATTCGTTGTAATGAAACTCATGACACTTCCCAAACATTCCCCGGTGTGTCTGCATGTGGTTGAAGTATGCATTGTTTGTTCTTTGTAACTTCAAACTCTGTACATGTCCTCAGCTTTCCAGTGCACCTGAAATGTAAATCTGATAAATAACTTAAAACCCTTTGCTGTGTCATTCTTAACATTTGGCTTATACCTTTATTGGGAGCTAGGCTAGCTGGGAGCATGGAATGTGGCTTATCAATCCAATTCACCTCACATTGGTCATCATTAATAATCGAAAATGCAAAAGAAATTCCCCTCTGATAATTGAAACATCAGATCTCTGATTCCCTTCTAAATCATAGAGGGAAACGATTTGTTTATGCAGTATAGTGTACCTTGGAAATGACCTGTTTGAGTATGTGTATTAATTAGAAAGATTATATTGGTTGACTGTCTACAGATGTATACCGTGATAAAGCATGCCAACAATCTAAGATGATCATTTATCACACTGCATCATGTACACATTCACTGGCAGCCACTTGGTACTTTCCTCATAAGATTGTGAGATCCACTAATTCTTTGATATCGTGATGTTTGGTGGACTCCTGAGGCCATGCTGGACTCTCAATTGTGCCACTCCAGAGTGTCGGTGGTGATAACCTGTGTCGTTATCATAGCCACCAAGACCTGTAGTCAGTAACCATGTGTGTGGTACTCTCTTTTGCCAAAGCTGAACAACTCATGCAAATGCCTGTGACTGCTCATTCAATATTCAGAACTTTTGCATTATAACTGAATGGTTTGCTGCAGTCAAATTTAGGCTGATCCCACCCACTTTAGGTGCAGTGACGAATACAGAGGACGTTTGTGAATTCTGGAAGTTGATCTGCATTTCTGTACCTTTATAATTGCCTATTGCAGCATATAGGTGATATATATTCACATCATCTGCAAAATCCTTGGTTAGCCACCACTGCAAATGATGAACTTGGCCTGCAGAAAGACAGAATGACACAACCGGTTGTGTAGAAGGTGCAGCAAGGAGTGCATTTTCATTTCTGTCTTGTTCCGGAAAAACTGCCTGCCTTGGTTCATTATTATGGTCTGGTTCAGGATATTCTGATGGTTCATTGCCAACCCTTGGCGGACATGTCTCAGTCAGCAATCAGAATATTTGAGAATACACCGAAGCATGAAGTGGCTATATATTGTGCCATTGTCAAGAAATGCCGTTGCAATCCTCATTGTCTTGCAACACACTCAAGTAACTTCACAACCACCATCACTGAACCCTCTTCACTCTTCAAGCACCCTGTGAAGTGTATGTCTCTGCAAGATTGTTTGGTTGTACGGGCACGTTCTAAATCAACTCCAGATGAATACGGTGTGCATAATCCATCAGTATTTGAACCAGCTGGTTTTTCTGTTGGCTAGTTTCATTTGAGACGATCTCCTTGTTGTCTAAGGCGTTGGGATATGTATTCTGTGGTGTGCCATATCGTGCTGAGCTTCTTCTGCTTCTGTCCAGATAGCATGCATAACACACTTCACAGCAGAATTCAATGCCTCTGCCCCATTCTTCAACATTACGGTATTACCATCTGGATAGTCAGGCCCATCTGAGAACAGCCACAGCATCTGATATCAGCAGTCATAGAGTCAATGGAATCGTGGTGTACCTGTGACTTGTAATTTGAATCCAATTTTCACATCCATCGCATTTTGCCAGCCCATACTGTGTTCAATGTTGTACTGATGGAAATTATCAAGAATACCAACAATCCATGCAAATCCGAAGTGATTGCCATTGCCTGAAGGTTTTGGTCTGTATGATAAGGTATCATACAACAAAAGGTGGGAATTCCATTAGTGTTATACTTTGTGAATATCAGTGAGCAGATCCTTGTGGGTGAGATTTGCATGTTTCACATTCAACAAGGTAATCAGTTTCAAGTTGGTTCCCTCTATCATCTTGTCGATACCAGGCTTGAACATCTCTGCCATCCTAGTGATTTTGACCACAAGAATGGATAGAAGGGCTGAAGTAAGAACATGAGGCCTCTGAGGTAAAGTGGTCTTGATCGATAAAACGTGACGAGGCACTGAATTCAGCTTCTGCAGCGGAAACCACTTCAGTTTGTTACTGATATTCCAGGGAAATTCTTTCTGTGGTACATTCAGCCGCTTATAAAAGATTTTCCCCTTCATAATTGACAGTGGCAACCCCTTTACATCTTTCTCAGTCAGCGATTGGCATATCATTGCTGCTGCCACTCAGATGAAAGTATTGCCAAGCCCCATTTGATCTGCCACCGGTGCTCCGGGCATATTGGAATCGCAAACCCACCTCCACATACTGAACTATATTACCGGAACCTGGAGTGCCCGTCACTTGGATCTGGGTAGGTTTGGGATTGAATACTTCAGGCCTGAAACACAGTCTTCTGTTGATTGGCAAATCGAAAGCACATTGTTCTTCCTGACCACCTCATCAAGCCAGTCATGTTCAAACTTGGTGCTGTGTTATTGTCAACTGAATTTAATGTTGAACTGGTATATTCTGCTTTGAAGACATTCTCACCCATCTCCACTGGCTTCACAACCTTCATTGAACTTTTGTCCATGTTGCTATCATGCGCAATAAGCTCTTTCAGTTGCTCCATTGCAATCTGGGCAGATACGCTCCCGTCACTGCACTTTTGATATTTATCGCAATGTTATGTATTTCACTGACAAGAAACCATTGGAACAAATATATTTGAATGGAATACATTCAATTCGATTCTGTCAGTCCGAACTTACATTAATCGAAGTATTATTCTGTAGTCAACCATCCTGGACTCCCTGCTCTCTTCCACCCTCTTCAGAACATTCCAAAGTCTGTGTGTCAGGAGTGTCAGTTGGATACATCGAGTCTTAACACAGGTAGTGGGGATTACTTTCACATGTCAAATTCTGAGCTTGGCAATCTCCTTTACTGTAGCATACTGAATGTCAACCAAAACCATTTTCGGATTATGTCCAAGTCTCAAGCTGAAGGTATTCGAAAGGCAACAGTTGTACAAAATCTTGCTATATATAAGGTGTGTTGATATTTTGCCATATGTATATAATTGTATATACTGTTTGTCCAATTTGCCCTGCTCCAAGGTGCACTTGAGTATTGATGTTAGCCTGTAGGTCTCCTTCAGGGATTCATTTTGGTCAATGAAATCAATCAGCTCCTCCCAGTGCCTTCCATTATTATACAAGGCTAGGAATCGTTTGGGGGATACAACAATATTGTTGCAATATAACGCCCAAGGAATTACAACCATGAAGATTGTATTTACCAACTCGGAGAGGTTTCATCCAGTTTGGGTACTGACATGCTAGACTATATCTGTTGGCGGTCGCTTCTGGTATTACCTTCCTTTATTCCTTGTCACCCGAAATTCATTTTCACACGTCTTCCAACATATCTCAACGGAGTATCTCTGATTCCCTTCACCATGATTGAGAGTATCCAACACCATACAGTTCTCCAATGCATCTAAGCAATCACCAACAGGCGTCATCCAGTTCAGGGGTCCATCTTAATGCTGTGACATTCAGTGCTGCCCCCATATAATGGGCTGATGCTTCTTTTCCCGAACCCCAGCTACCCATTCTTGCTTCCACTTCTCCAACACACTGTGGTTGGCCTGCCCCATCATTGTGGAAATCGGTGTCAAGAAGGATTCTGTTCACTTCCCGCTGATTGGTAATTAACCTTCTGTGCTAGAAAAGTCCAAAGAATTATCGCTCCCATAATTTGTGTCATGATCATTGTAGGATATTGTGGGCAATCGATGCTAGTCTGCAATTCTTTCGATATCTGTCTCTCAGGTTTCCATTGATGGCCGGAATCTGTTCAATTGGAGGCTATTTGGAACTGTGGCAGGTGTACAGGATGGTGGTCCACGTGGAAGATTTGGGCAGGAAGTTGTTGGCAGATTGCCTTGATGGTTTTATGGCACTCTTGGAGGCACTCTCAGTGCTCCTTGAGACCAGGGCCCTAGGCCTGAAAGCAGCAGAGGAGGAACATTTGAGATCTGCTATAACTACCTTTGTAGGGGTCATATCCTTGATACTGTGGCCCATAACATAGCCATCCTCGGCTTGCGCTGGTGGTGAGTTGTAAACGGCGTGCCATGATGAAGGGAGAAATCCGATATAACTGTGGAGTGCATGGTAATTGCTACTGTGAAGCCAGATAACCATATCCAAGGGTCGGAAGACATTTATGAGTTAGTTGTCCAAATTGACTGTCTTTGCCTGTGGCAGTTTATGACCAATTTTCTTATGAATCAGAACTGTCTTCATGGTGTTGTTGTGTGCCATATAGGCCATCCAAAAGAGCCAAATATTCTGTATTCAGTGGAGATCTGTTGGTCAATATATTACAGGTTCAAATCTGGTAGCATACTACATTAAACACGAAACATGATATAGAATAAATTGGAATATTGTTGAGTACATTGCAGGTAGCAGTGACCTTCAGCAGAATGAAGGGCTTCAGATAACCCATTCTGTTGTTACAATATGTAGTGTTTTACTCCAACTTTGATGCATGAAACCAACCTAGCTAACAAAAAGCAACCTCAAGCATACATATCCTGCCTGTCTTTCTGATACTCTAGAATTCATATAGTTGGACATCAGATAGCTGCTCATCATCTTATACATCCATCACTTTGCAGGTCTTAGACGGTATGCGATATGAGATTTGCAGGAGCCAAATAAGTACTATATTCAGTATAGAGGTTAGCATGATTTGGAACATTCAACATGCATCCAGTGTATAAATCCTTGCAATCTCATTCAATTGGAGGCCTGTGAGTTGAGCAACAACCATGCTTGCTTCCTATTGCGCTGCTCCTCTAAACAACATTGTTCTCCTCTGGATCCACACATTAGTGAAGGATCATTACTGAACAAACCATCCTGTCAGTTTTTGATGAGTATTGTGCAGGCATACAGGTATCTTGCAAGCTCACCTATACATAGTATTAAGATGGTCAACCTTTGTTGTCATCTGGTTAGAGGCTACTGCGAAAGTGTAACTTACACTGCCGCTATGACCTTGCATCAGGCCCATGGTGATGACAAAAGAAACTCTCTTTTCTCTAATAACAAGTTTCAGCTGATGATGTGCATGATGATTGTGCAGGATATGAAATCAAGATGCTGGATTATGATGATAGTTGATTGTTAGATGACGTGATTATACACCTGCCCTGCATTTGATGGTGTGGAATGCAGCTGTGATGCACTAGCTTGAGTTAGCTCACATTCAAACCAATTAGGCTGAGGCTCAAAATCACATCTGCAACAACTCTGGTTTCCGTCAGAAACACCCGGGTGTTCCGGACGGCTCTGACGGCTCAGACGGAACCTCGTATTCTCTGATGGACACATAACACACACCACGTTGCCCAGACAATGGAATGCGTTGCATAAATACCTCCTGTACGTAGCGCCCGGAATGTGGTGGTGTGTACGCACCATCAGAACGACACGTGTGTTACAATCTTCACAGTGGCTGCAGTTAAGCTGCAGGCGGTGACCAAATGCCTGGCGATGTTCATGCCTTGCTCCGGCCAAGTGCCACATTGTACCTCTGCGCTATTGCTATATATCGGATGCTGTACTCTCCCATATATGTCTAGCTTTGAGATGTTGTCACTTATGACAATACAGTCTTCGCTTGGAATACATCACTTGCCGTTGCATTTGCTTTGCCATTATCGTATTTTACAGGTCTCAAATATACTGTCTAATCTTTACACTCTCTAGTACAATGCCCTCAGTCCTCCATATTCTGTGTTGATGCATCATCGGCTTATAATGCATCTTCCTCCTCATCCGCAACAGCTACATCGCCATCCTCACCATCATATCCATCGACATCACTGGTTCCGAGGTCAAACCTACAATGCCCCCAGTCCTTCACATTCTGGATTGAGCCATCATCGGCTTGCGATGCTTCTTCCTCCTCGTCCGCATCTGCGTCGTCGCCATCCTCGCCCTCGTACCCGTCTACATCACTGGTTCCCAGGTCAAACCTCTCGAGTTCAGTCACGGCCCGTCGTCACCGGCTGGCCATGGGGATGGCATGCCGCTTGTTGCTATCATCACCTTCATCTTCGTAATCCCCGCAGCCCCCTGGCATCCCGAAATGCAGTTTGTCACTCATGCAATTGTTGCCCATTGGGATGTTTGGGTCAGTGCTTCCCATCTTGGGCTCCCCAAGCACCACTTCGGAGGTCAAATGGTCAATAAGAATACCATTGTTAACACGCGCTGCTTCCACGCTGATGACCACGCCAGGTGTGGGGTTCCCCGCCTGTTGGATCTGACGCTTGACTGTAGCAAGAGTGTTGTTATACATCTTCTGTTGGTAGCTCTCCGGTAGTGTGTTCCAGGTATTCATCAAGAATATATACATGTCAGCAACACCAGACAAGGTTCACAACATACAACTCATTGCAGCGCAGCACGATTGGTTCTTACCACCGTCATGCTTGTGGTTGAATTAGTTCTAGTGATCAGATCTGTTCGCGTTCAGCTTTGACTTGGAAGCTGTCGGATGAACACCTTTGTTCTTTTGCCACATCAGGATAGCCAGGCACAATGTGGTGCAGGTAACATGATCAGTGGCGAGGGTATATGACCGTCCTTGTCGTCAATCATGGAATTATAAAATGCATCGGCATACTTACCGCGGTTAGTCACCCAATAATAAAATTTAATGTAGATTTACTGCGGGATTGTTTCTGCCTGGAAGTAAAGTAGACACTGGCCATCCATTGGCAGTTTTCGACTCTCTCTGCATTGTATTTGGGCCGCGAACACCACCTTTCACATGCTGTGCTACAGCAAAAAGATACTTATCGTCGGCCAGAAGGGAATCAATGAATTCCAAATACTCTGCGTCGGATTCACAGCAGTGGAGATTGTAATACTCTCCTATGTTGTCCCTTGCGGATTGAAAAAAATGGGATTTGACCTAATTGACTGGTGCTGAAACCTAGTGCCAGTTTGAGCATGTAATATCCAACGTGGGCCATTGCTTCAGCATACCTCCTTCAAGATCTCCTTTGTGCATGCCTCAAATGCTATGGACGAAATGTTGTTTTGCTGCATTGCAGTGTTCCAGTATGTCTCTATTATCTGCCAGTTTGGGGCTTCAGCTAATGCTTTTGCAACGGGTCGCGTTGCATAACTTACTATCTCCAAGTTGCTTGCACTCATAAACAGCTCTTTGTTCTACATTTAGAGCTCCAGCAGTCAGCCCATTGTAAATACAAGAGGAGTCAGGTTTGAGTTACCAAATCGATGGATGCTGCGACTGCCAGGGACCATTGATCAAGCTGTAGACACCGCCTAAGGTTGCAATTGCTGCTGCCTCTGTCTGTGATTCCTTTCCGTAGCTCGCGGTCGCAGTTGATTGGTAATGATTGCGTGAGCTTCTGGGTTAGGGATGGGGTTACGCAGGTATTCAAGACGGCTGAGAGGAGTGGGAGTGCTAGCAATGCCAGATGTGGGGCTGGATACAACATGACCTGGTGAGTCTGTCTGTGAGGTTCCGCTGGGTGCTGGGGTGTTACGACTGGTTCGACCCGGTGTGGCAGTTAGAGGACCTATTGACCGTCGCGGTGTAGTGAACTGGGTAGAAGTCACGTGTTCAGTGATATCTGCAATGCGAGAATTGTTCAGCGAAGTTGAAGGGGTGGAGTTCTGACCTTGGATTGTACAGGCTACAGAACTCCCTCCTTGAAAGGAATCCCTCTCACCAGCTGGTATGGAAATGCGTCTCTTAGCAGGGGGACGTTAAGAATTCCCTAATTGCCAATACTTTTGTTGATTCTGATGATTAGCAAGACTTGAAACATTTTGTACTACCGGAGATGTGTCAGGGTGTGGCAGGTGAGAAGCCATTGTCCGAAATTGATGTACGACATTAGGAATGCAGGAATAATATCATCTGCATGCAGATGCAACGGCAGGTGAGGAAGATGCCTATTTGAGCGACCCTGGATGGATTCGACACAAATGGGAGGTGCAGTGTAGAATGCACTGGACTCTAAACCCTGACAATACTTGGGGACGAGATCCCTTGAAAAGCATTCAATTATGGGTTCAACTGCCATCAGATTAAACTCAGATTGAACTCAGCATTGAAATTCACTGTTACACCAACATCTGAAGGTTTCTTTGTACCGCTTGAAGGGTGTTTATGCGTTCTTGGCACAATTATCATAGTACCGCACTCGTTCTTGGCACATTACTTCCAACCATCGATTGTGTATATCTTCAGGCTCCTGGTGGAAATCTTTCTTTGGCAGAGCTAAAAGCATCGGAATTGAAACAATGATGTATTCTCTATCCTACGACCTCAATTGTGTTTGCTGTTTCCACCACTAGGTGTTTTGGTAGCCATGTTGGATGGTTGCACAGTTGGGACAACTTGAGAAGTACTCAGTTTGGTCTGAGATACATGGGGTCTGAGCGGTGAAAGAGGTGTATGATGCAAAAGCAAAGCCTGGAGTCATGAACTTTCTTCACCATGAGTAGTGTTAGGAACGGGTCCAACCGGCTAGTACAGTTACGGGTTAGGGTTGGAAAATGAACCGAACTGTTGCAACGTTTCTTACCACACGAAAACCCAGACCGTTGCAATTTTGCCGGTTTTACCACCAAAAACCTCGCATTTCAACCTCACAACTTTGGCTGCCATTAAGTATCTGAGTTCTGATCCTATTGTGACATAATCAATACGTAGATTGTGCCGAATTAGCTGCTCTTTCACCTCCAGCGTTCATATTTGCGATCCGACCAACATTCGTATAGTCGCTATCAAAAACCCGTGAATTTAGCACAAACTTGTGCGTTCTTTCAACGTCACTCAACGACTATTGGTCGGATCGCCAATTTGAATGTGGGAGGTGAAAAAGCTGTTAATTCTGTACAATCTATGTATTAATCATGTCATGATACAATCACAATTCATATACTTAATTGGAGCCAACATTGCAGGAACCATAGTATGAAGCTGTGGTCTGGATACAACCTGGCCAAAAAACTACGGGTTTATGTCTGGTCCTGGTAACAACTCCCCCAAGAGAAAGTGGGACGGGCTTTTGGCCGGGTCTGAAACCAAACCGAATGGAACCGCTAGCTAAAAACCGGACCGCTGGCGGGTTAGCCAGAGCGGTTGGTATAACTAATCGCGAGTAATAAATCTCGTCTTGAGGCTTCTCATTCATGAGGTGCATAGTGGTTGTGCAAGATGAAGGCCGGACTGTTTCTGTTCATAAACCAACCAAACGCAGGATATGAATCAAAATTATCATATCTCACAAGTTGAACTAAGAAATTGCAGGAACTCGGGTATATATATTCATTCTTTCCGCCTACACCTCCATTCTCTTTTCCTCCCATATTAAACACACCGCCAGTATCCTGAATTATCTCGACATCACGTGACTTGCACAAAACCACACCTCTCGTTCCAAAACACACCCAATAACCTAAACAACTTTGTACATTCCCCCTGGGATTCATTCCCCTACATTCAACTGTTTCATAATGCTAACGCCTCGGATGTAGATTCGGTTTCAGCTTGCAGCGATGGCACCAAAGGCTAACCACAAAGGAAAGGAGAAGGCAACTGCCAGGGCAAAAATGCAAACATAGGTTATAAATTGACACTTGCTGTTGGATCGGGACCGTATAAAGAGATTCATCTCAGAACACAGTCGTGGACTCATACGGATTTATGATGGTTGCGGCGTCACGGGTGAGAGCCCACTGGACCACTTTTATGATATAATCTTTCTTGATGCAGTCATGAGTCGCCACTTTTCACAAATCCAGCTGATGTGGCCGCACCGCAGGAGCAGGAGTTCACCTTTTCGGGAGTGGTGGCCAGCCTCACGCTCAGACATGGGGCAAATGGTTGACATAACCCACCACCAAATGAACAATTGGAGGTGGGACAACCCCGGTGCCTTCGGGGAACAAGTCAATCACTCCAATCCGCAGACAACCAGCTCAGGGAAGGTTACCCGTACTGGCGAGCGTTTCTCTTGTTAAGGTAGCAATGATCTCAGGCGAACAATTGAGCTGCCCAGCTGGCGGTTGTACAAGCCAGGCGACTTCCTGGCCGTTGGACCACTGAATTGGCATGAGATAGTCGACTAGGATGATCATTATGAGAACTGGGCAGATCCCGGTAAGCGGAGCGGTGGGAGGAGCCGTCCTGGCGATGGCAATGACAATGAAAATTGCGAGTGTGAGGAGGGCACCCAGAGTGGTGAGAAATGGACTGCGAAAGGGACGGGAACAACGGATGGGAAAGGGACAGGGACAGCGACTGAGGATGGAGAGGGTAAAGGGAAGGGGAAGGGGAAGGGGAAGGGAAACAGTAAAGGGAAAGGTATTATTAAACAAACCTGAGGGGAGATGATATCACTCGTGCTGTTGCATTCCAGTTGCAGAAGGAAATGTATGAGGCAGATTCGGACACAGAGGGCTAATCAGAGTGGGTATATTTAGAGCCGGAAGCATCCCCCACCATGTCAATTCTATCAGATGATGATACCGACTCAACCGAGTTGGACAGCGAATATGACTCAGAAGGTGATTTTAATGTGGATATGCACACGGAGGATGATGTGCAAGCACTGGACGGCATTGATTTACAAGGCGATGTGGATGTGGAAAGGGATGGTGACTAGGAAGATGAGGAGGATGAAGGGGAGGATGATAAGGAGCAGGAGGAGCAGGAGGATGAGGATGAGGAGGAGGATGAAAATGAGAAGGAGGATGAGGATGAGGATGATGGCAAAGAACCTCGGACGACTGGCCATAGAGAGATGGTAAATACATCCGCTGATGATGATGATAGCATGGTACATGATCAGCCGATTGTGCTACCTGAGCAAGGCCAGGAGATGCGCGAGCATACCCCATGGCCACAACCTCTGGCGCCTGCCCCACGGCCACAAATCCTGGAACCTCGCCCACGACCACAAACTCTGGAGACTCATACCCTCAGTGCCCAGGAGAACTTGGCGCTTCTGGCACCGTAACAACCTCACCTGGCGGTGCCAACTCTGCGAGAAGGTGAGGCAGCCGGAAACACCTCGAATGTGGATGTTGATGGGTAGCTGCTCCAAGAATAGGCAGGTGCACACAGTGTCCCCAATATCCCTGTCCCCGACGACCCTCTCCCCAACGTCCCTCTCCCAAATATCCCTCGCTCTGAGGCATGTCAGGATAGCTCTGTAGGCGAGGAGTGAACCAGTCCTCGCTTTGCAAAGGTGGCAATGATTATTGCGATTCGGTTAGGGTCACGTTCTCGTCTTGTTCGTTTGCTTTGTTCTAATCTATGTATCTCAGGCATTGAATATTACACGCGTCACGAGGATTTTGGATCGCTCAGGGTTGATTTCATTTATCGGTTTTGTATTGGTTGTATTTTATTCACAGTATTATGGGACATTGCGCATGCAGCATTTTTGCAACTCCTGGCGTGTAAGTAACCACCTTGTGATGGAATTGATCTTCAATAAATCTCTCAAGTTAGCTGATCCTATCATGAGCTTAAACACCAGGTTGCTCAGGCCCAGCATCAACGTTCATCCCATTCTACAGTGTAAACTCCACTCCTCACGTATTGTCAACAATGGCAGAGAAGACCGTTTTCCATCGCCTCAAATTTTTATACCGAAAGAAGTTCACCTGAGTCAGTAGGCCAATTAAACATATCAAAATTCACCATCCTGAACACCTTCAAGTTGCGCGCCAGAAGAATCTGACTATTCGCAGGGCGCCTTGACGTGTTGAACCCGCTTAGCATCGTGAATTCAACGCTAACAAAGATTCAGTTGGAGACTTGGAAGAGTCTGCCTACCTCGAACACATTGAAATCATCGCAGACTCAGAGTCTCAATCAGCGCCACGTCCTCTGCTGTGGACGGAAACATACCCCGGCGCTGGCACTCCACTGAGAAATCACATCACTGAGCCATGGAAACGTGACGCTCAGGGTTGCCTTGGGAAGAACCTACAAACAATCCTTTCTACCTATGTGCGACGTGTGAAGTATACAAATATATCCAGTGTGGGATCAAGAAGAAGGGCATGAAGACATACTATGACAACGTGCTGAAGGAAGAAAACACTGCTCTGTGTTTCCATGCATCAAAAATGGGGATAGTGTCAAGAGGTTTCAGCCGAGCATGCCAGATGATCAGGCTCGCGGGGAGTCGGATCTACACACTCTCAAGGATATGCGATGGAATGACAAGCACCAGCGCACTATCAAATACTGGAGTCGAGACATCATCAAAGGCATGAGATGGTTGATGCGGCAGCCATCCAATGCCTAACATTTCATTTACGCCCCTCAGCGTTACTTTAACAGCGATACACCACTGAAGCACCTCTATTCCGAATTGCACACTACAGACTGGTTGTGGGAGACACTGGTAAGGAGAGATACTCGAAGATAATAATGTGCTAATCGAGGTTAAGTCAACGCTCAGAGTCGGGGATGCACTGGTTCCCTTGATTATCATATCTGACGGAACACATCTCTCAAATTTTGCTGGCGACAAGAAAGAGTGGCCTGTATATATGATAATTTGCAATCTATCGTCGAAGATCCGCCTGATGCCCTCAACACACAGTGTCATAATGGTTGCTCTCCTGCTGATTTGGATCAAGAACCGCAATATTTGTCTGAATCGGCTGGATGAGCAGTGGCAAATACACCGAGAGGTGCTCAACAAAGTACTTCAGCGGGTACTCCAGCCTCTCACCTTCAAACACACTCTCAGCGCTGAGAGTGGGTAGTACGACGTTCTCTGTGCTGAGGGTAACTTCGGGCATTGCAAACCGGTTTTAGCAGCCTTACTTGCAGATTGCCCAGATTATCGCAACCTACATCATCTCAAGTGTGATGACTGTTTTTTGTGTGAGTGTCCAAAGAACGAGCTTGGAGATCAGGTCCCTCCTGACAAGAAACACCCCCGGCAGGATCACAACCTATATAGAACTCTCAGTGATGCAAACACCAAGGCAGCCGATGCCAACCTCTCATTGCACCATGTCCACTGAGAATAGAAGGTTTTTCGACATATTCCCTGTATTGTGAGCAACCTCCCAAAGTCCGATCTCCGCCATACAATACAGATTGGCATGCTTGAGCACGTCCAGATGTAGATTTTCCGCTTCATGAAGACGCACGAATAGCCCAACAAGTACAATGCAATCTGGTCATCCGTGCCTGCGTATAACAACCTTACACAAAAAAATATGTCATATGAGGAAGTTTCTCAGTGGAATGGGAAGGAGATGAAGGAAATGTGCCGGTACCTGCTTGGAGTTGTAACCCAGTCTCTACGAGGTGGAAAACCGACTCGGCGTCCCATATTCAATCGATCAATTGAGTGCAGACAGGCAATGTGAGAATTCTATATGTATGCTCGATATAAATCTCACAATGATGCAACATTGAGCTACATCGAGGACGCCTTGCGTCGTTCTCCCACCTTGAAAGGTGTTTCCTTACATGGGCAACCCAGCAAAAAGGCGAAGGCCAATACCAATGCCCTGAGAACAGAACTAGTAAAGAAGCGTAAGGTAGATGAGGAAACAAATGCCGAAACTTGGACGCCATCCTAAAAGCAGCGTGAAATGAATGCCTGGTGGAATTGTATCAGCCATGAAATAGATGTTTCCAAGGAGTTAGATGCCAACTGCAATATTCGGATGATCGACTTGATATCTCATTGGGTCGAACAGATTCGTTGATACGGAACCTTGCAACACTATTCTCCTGAGAGACATGAACAAGCACATAACACAAACCTCAAGGATGGTTGGAACGCCTCCAATCCCAATGTCGGGTACCTACCGCAAGTAATCACCGTTTCAGCATCGCATTCTATGCTTCGAAGTCAGGGAGCTCAATCTCTAAGCCCTTGCTCAGCGTCAGGAGAACAGCTCTGCCAATTGCAAAGTCCTCCCTTCTGGTGCTTATCTGGCTGCCCCCCTCCGATTCCAGTCATATGCGAAGCCTGAATTCATGTGACCCCAAAACCGCTGCGATGGAAAGCATCCTGACACTAAGTTTAAAGACTTCAGAGCATTACTTGACAACACACCAGACGCAACGCACCGCGTAGCAATATACAGCGGCACACAGGAGTTTATCAAGCATAAGAGTTGTAACACGGTGTATATATTGGATGAACAACAGCATGCAATGGAGCTGTTTATTTACAATGGTATTCAGTTCAAAGTTGAGGGTTTAGATGGTGAACGGATATCTCAGATGTATCAATGTACGGGAAGACTGAGCTGGCGCGCAGGGGATCGAGGGAACGACTGGATGCGGGTAAAGCAACGCCCGGGGTGGTGTTATGGCTCGCTGAATGAGCCTCTCCTATGGCAACTGCAACGACTATTCAAAATCAAGCTCCTAAACTAGAATGGAGCTGTCGTTGAGTACTGGTTTGCCCTGGCGCTAACCACAATACCTGAAATCTTGGGTAACTTGGATCCCATCTCGAAATTTGTACAAGCAAGAAAAGCACTGGCAGTAGTTGCTTTGCAAGTTTTCAGCGTGGGAATCATCATCAGCTGCACACATATAATTCAAGAGATAGCTACTGGTAGTAAGACAGGGGACAGAAGGAACGAGCGGTGGATTGTCAATAGCCACATAGATCTGGCGACTTTGAATGATGTGTATCATTAGTCCAGAAAGAATTGCTTTTTGTGCCCAGGTAGAAGGAACACGAGGAGAGATTTTTGCAGCATCACCCATTGCATTGCAATCCGGATGCAGGGGTGTACAATATGAACCCATTCCGACGTATGGTTACAGTTGCCCACAATGCCAGAGTGTTCGTTCGAAATACGAGACCGAAAGAGTGAGAAGCAGTGGCCAAACTGCACTTCGAGGGGGATATGAAACGCAATGCATGGTATTGACACCGGGAGCAGAGTATTCCGGCACAGCGGTGTCTCTGATGGCTCTATCGGAGCACATCCACTGTGACAATGCCATTCCGCCCAGACGGAACTGGTTTTTGCTGATGTAGTCCACTGCAATACTGCCAATGGAGCCACACCCATTGTGACTCAGGATGCACATTTAAAAATGCTCCAGAGAACTGGAAGCAGTAAGGATAACAAGCAGCATGCGATCATATGTTAGTTGATTCATACTGAGGTAAGTGGCTGTCAACTAACAGTATAATGTACAGCTGCTGTAAGCAGAGTGCTATATGGCCAATCTATAGCTGCTTGTAATGGGAAACATCCACAGCTGACCAACAAATTTGTCCACACCATCTGTGAAATCGAAAATCATGTTGTTTGAGTTCTGGAATATTTGTGTACATATTTGGTGATTAACATCCCCAAGAGTAAATGATAGAATCATTAAAGACCTTCCAAGAGGCAATGGAGTGGAATATGGTAGATGTAACTTCCGAATATCACTTCGAGAAGCAGCAACTATTGTCTTGTATGTTTCCAACATGTCTGTTGATTTGGCAAGGTAAGGAGGTTGGGTACAGATAGAATAGTCCAACATGCACCTTGGGTTGAATATGGCGAACCTGTCCACTGCAGGGTATCTGGGTGCCACAATAGAGCAAACAAAAAACCTGATGAAGAGACCTTGTGCCAAACTCTATGCAGTGAAGAAGTTGGGAGTTAAGTTTCCTGGACATACATTAGGAAAATGTGAAATTGTTTGGAGGTCATAACTGAACAACTCAGCAACTCTAAACAGCCACACAGATCCATCCAGATGCTCCCAGATGCTCCCAGATAGGCTGAATGAAAACCAATGTGCTTCCAGGTGCTCGGAGACTACTTCACCTGTGCTCCTCAATGCTCCGGAAGTTGTGGAACAGAATCCAAGAAAATCCTGAAAATTGTACAGTTGTCTTCAAAATGATTCCAAATTAAACTATTAGGAGGTGCAAATTTCGGAGCTATTGGGAGTATTGGCTACCTCTCTGAGAGTATCCCGGTTCACCCCGAACCTGGAGCTATATTTTCCGAGAGTAATTATTGTAATGTATATATCAAATAGTACAATTCAATTAACTATCTTCTGCACACCTTGATTCTGGCATTGTAACTTTAATACACTGTCCAGTAGGTATCTAAATCCACATGATTATTTACAAGCCATATACTATTGATTCTATCTGATGCAGCATTATTCTCTCGTACCAAATGTGCAGGTCCAACAATTGCTCCAACGCGTACAATATGCATCGTTTCAATCTATTTGACAATCCAGATGAACCCGTCAACACAATCAGCCTAAACATGCAGATCTTTATACTTTGTTGGAATCACCACCACATATTTCTGAGTTTGAGGATGTAATGTCCATTGCTGAGCCTTCCTGCACCTCTTAGAGAAGGTCAATAGCATTCTTCTGGCGGACAGGTGCTCCTGACATTGGAGGATCTGATTCAGTGGAGTCCAGGTGAAATATAATCGAGGAAAAGAAGGAACACGGCCTGGGAAGGCAACATTCTACCTTGTAAACAAGTCTCAGACGCTCAACACATGTAGGGCAGTGAAATGATTGATGGTAGTACAACAGTCCATTCTGAAGTTTAATAACTATACTCTCTATGTGTACATTCTGATCATATCCAAGCGCCTGTCCACTAACTTCATGTTCCCAGTTGTCTTCAATTTGTGTACGGAATTGCTATCCAAAATTGGGAATTCGAAAATGTACTGATGCATTCCTGAGTGAGGTTTATTTGATACTTCTCCACACACCGCAGACATCAGTTTCTCTCAAATAATGTATCTGTTGTGATCCAGGGCGGAAAAATGGCTCTTCCTGACAATGGTGGTGTCGTAAAAAATGGGTGCTATGCATATTTCGCTGTTTATTAGCAGCTAATATTAGGTTGACAACTTTTGCAGAGTCAATATGGTACCAGCTTTGAAGGGCAATGTACGACACTGTCTCCTCCATATAGTCAAGACCGGTACACCAGTCATTGTGCTTGAGCATCATTTGAATGTAATTGACATTGTTGGTAGATCAATATACCTCTTTCACATTGTCGATATGTAGCCGCTCAGAAATATAGGTGGTGATATGGTAGCCGGAACCCATTCACCGAATTGACTCTGATATATGGTTCACATGATGCATCTTTGGATATCCGAAATGGATTACACGCTGTTTGATGGTTTTCCAGAGCTCCTGAACGCCACTTCAATGGCACGCAGCGTCATACTCGACCAACTGGACTGAGAACTTCTTCATGAACCACACCTGGTCTTTTCGAAGTGATACCATCAATCTCTCTCTTGAGCTAATTCGCAACGCGGTCCTTACTAGGGTGATTCCATGCGGTGGCTTTAATCTCAGCATCTGGTAGACAGACCCGAAATTGCACAGGATTGTCGGTGGTCATGTTTACCACCACATAAGCCTCGTCTTCTGCAGCAGTCTTATTTTGAGCAAGTTTTTTGGCGAATAGTCTTCTGGGACCTGGTGCGTTACTTCCAACTTCCTGCAATGGTTGTCGCTTACAATGGTGGAATGATATATCGACAAGTTTATGTTTAGCATGTGTCACCGGATGGATTTCACCCTCCAATCGGTTGATGCCCCTTTGACCATCAGCATCAGAACATATTGTTGCCGCTTGTGGGACTCTATTCAGGAGCACCTGGCATTGCCTTCGGTTTGACGAAGTAACCTTTTCCACCCCGTACAGCTGAATCTCGATTGCAGCACGGATTGTATGAATCTTTTATTAGCATAACAGGTGGGATTCTCTTGCCAATAGTTCATCCACTTTGGCCTTTACAGACTTTGACATGTTCTGATCTCGACAGGCACCCTTCTTCTTCTTAAATTACTTCAGTGCATTGTCTAGTGCTGTGATGGATAGATCAGGGTGATGTTGTTAGCTGACCAGTTGAGAGAATTCGAATAATGCCCGTGCTGCTCCAATCACCATTTTATCAGAGGCTGTTTCCAGCGCAGTGTCCCCGGCATCCTGGGAGCAGCCAAGAATTGGAGCGCAATTCACCACCAGTGTTCTGATCTTGCCCCAGATTGCTTTTCCCTGCTAGTAACCGCTTTTCATCGAATCGTATTGTGTAGAGAAGTACTGGAGGCCAGGATATCATGATACTGATGTAAATCGCTTGTCAAATTGATCCTTGACATTTCTAGCTTTCAGATATTTAAGCAGCCAGTGCAATAAGTCTTTAACTAGACCCAGGAGCAGCTGATGCAATTCATCAGGCTGCCAATGGCGATACACATAGCAGAGAGGGAATTGCCAGAACTGATTGCGCATTGCATGAACACCAAGAGTATCCGCAACATTATTATTAGTTCCATCGAGCAGCTCTGAGCAATAATGCTGATTGCTTGGGTTATCAAGTGCTCGGAAAGTTGAATGCCACATCGGCACACCTTGAGGAATTTCGAACATCAGGCATGAACCATATGAAACTTGAGTAACCATGACTTGTTCTGGATAATCCATGACCCAGGCAGCCAAAAGAGGATGACATTGTCCCTCAAATCCATCAGCACAATCGCAGTTCAAGTCAGGGCCAGTGATGTCAAGATTCTGGAAAGAGGACAGTACTGTTCCAACTGCAGAAGGCCATGTATCTTGAGTATTTTTGGCAGCTTTCGGAGGACAGGAGATCAGCCCAACAAGAATCCAGGTGCGCTTTGTAGGTGTGTGGCGCATATCTTTTGGAGTATTACCAAGCATGAGATATAGTGGCCAGGCCTGCTGGTCACTCGAAAACTTTGTCAAGTGGGTCTTGTTGGATGCCCAAATGACTGGCACAATCGTCCCTCTATCAGGAAGCCGATCATGCATATCCCACCATCAATTGCCTGTGTTTATCTCAGTGTATATTCCGCGACTTTCCGAGTCTCCAAGGTGCCCTGGTTCAGAATTAATGTCTGTCTGAACTGGGAGATGTGCCAAAAAGAACTATATATATTTGGAAATATCCTGTAGTAGAATATTCTAAAGATATCCAAATGATCATCAATCCATCTATCACTGCCCAGCCCAAAATCGAGTCTGCAGTGGAGCTTTCTTAGAGTATTTGCTGATAGAAATAATTCGATGTTCATGTTGTCTAGTCCACACCTCAGTTGTTGATTGATCCATGTTTTGGTTGGCTGGCTAAATGATTGAGCCTGTTAGAAGTCGTGTGCTGACTGAAATAGATGCCATGCATTCCATTGTGCTGAGTACCTGCGATGGTTGTCGTTTGATCCAGTTGGTTTGCCATATGCTTTTACCCGCGTATTTTCCACTCAAACTACCTGCCTATGAGCCCTCGTCTTTGTTGGATAAGGGGTACAAGTCAGATCTGGCATCTGGGAGTCTATAGTTTCTTCGTCGGGGGTATCTTCAGGTGGTGCTGCACTAGGTACATTGCCAATGGGTAGATGATGTAGTTCACTAAGCTTATCGATGGCCATTCAGGTACACCAACCGATGTTGAACCATGATTGCTCAGGTCGATCCCAGCCTGCAGGTGGTAAAATCCCTTCAGGTAATAGCCCTTCATTCATCGATATTGGGTGATATTGGGAATAGTGAGCCTCGAGTAAGTTCTTGCCAAATAATTTCTATTTGCAGATGAACCACTTTACATGTTTCTGGCGAGTGTTGACCGTATGTTTGAAATAGTCACTGAAGACGTATTTGGATCAATCTTGATGATGCCTCAGAGGGTGATATAGAGCCTGAGCAGTATTGGTTTGAAAGCGAGCTTACTCAGGTCAGCATAACATATTCACAGCCACATTCTACCTCGCCAAATGCAGGGGGGAGATTTTTTTTGTCATCACTGCAATCAACACAATGGGGCTTTATACTACATCATTGCAGCATTGTGAGTTATATCTACCCTCGAGGCTCCGAGCAGCTGATAACAAAGGTAGATGGTCATACTACAATGAATAGGTGAGTTTCCTAGATCGCTGGATGTCCAGGAATTGATCATCAAAAACTGACATGGCTGGTAGGATGTTTCCTTCAGTAATGATCCTTGACTGGAGCCTGGATCATGAGGAGAACTAAGATGTATAGACAAGGAGCTCAATAGAAAGCAATCACTGTTGATGCTCGGCTCACAGGCCTTCTATCGAATGAGGGTGCATGGTTGTACACACACAACTTCTGTGTAATATCCCTAGTCGTGCTAACCTTCATACTGGATAAAGTTCTTGTTGGGTTCCTGGATATATCATATCATATCTCTTGTATGGCCTGTAAAGTCATGGAAGCATACAACGGTGAGCACCAATCTCATATCCTAGTATATGAATTTGAGCATATACCAAAGAAAGGTGGGATGTGTGTGAATAAGGTTTCTTTTTCTCAAGGCCCGGGGTTGGTTTGATGGATCAAAGGTGGAGTAAAACACCACAATCAGTGACAACAGAATGGGATATAAGAAGCCCTTCATTCTGCCGAAGGTCACTACTACCTGCAATATACTCTACCATACACTGATTTATTCTATATCTCATCTCGTGTCTATAGTAGTTTACCACTATCTTTGTGTAACAGAGCATGTCGACAAAAGGATCTCCACTGAAGACAGTGAATCTGGTTCCACCTGGTGGCCCATTTCCATTGCAACAACGCAGTGACCAGCGTTCAGAATCACTGGGAAATAGTTCGTGCCATACAATTTGCAAAGACAGTCAATTTGCAAAACACACGATTCAATATCATCCACCGCAAGGGTACAGTTACCCTCCTTCACAGCAGGCATTTCCAGGCGCTCCACACTCGTATCACCATTCTGCAATCAACATGATTACTGTTAGCAACAGGTTGGGGTAACCCTCCAGCGGTTCAGAGTCGGACCATGAATATGGTTTGGTTCGGTTTCAAACCCGTCCAAAAACCCGACCCACTGCATCTTGGCTGGTCATACCCAAACCTGTACCTGTTAACCCGCAGGATTTGCGGGGTTTGCCTAAACCCGTCCATTCTAATCTCCGCTTCCAGTTTTCAGGTTTTTCTATTTATGGTCACATTCAGATATCCTATTGCTAATCGCAAAATATTGAGATTGGTATGTCGCTGTCCTATTCTGTTGTACTAACCGCCTATATAATCAAAAACAGGTGAGATATGCTCCCTGCCCCATCTTGAAAAGGAGAGTCAACGGCGAGTCAACTCTATGTTCTCTTGCATCTTGGGCAATCTGAGTGGCAATTGGATGGAGACGTTCGTAAATGAGGTATTGGCCGCGATTATAAGCAAAACAGAAAGTGACACTCCCTGCCCAATTCTGAAAATGAGCATTAACAGTGGGTCAACAATATTTGGCTTTGCATCATGGTTACTCTGCATGGCCATTGGCCGCAGACATTCAGGAATGATGTACAGGCTGCCTTTAACGGCAAAAGAGAAAGCGATATGCTCTCTGCCTGATTCTGAAACTGAGCGTCAACAGAGCGTCAGCAATTTTTGGTCTTGTAAGTCAGGTAATTGAACAGAGCCTTGGCCGAATTAATGCATACTAAACGTATTGGCCACCTTTATAGGCCAAAAAGAAAGCGACATGCTCCATGCATGATCATGAAAATGAGCGTCAACAGAGTGTCAATGATTTTTGTCGTTGGATCATGGTTAATCAAAGCTTGATGTGGCCGCTAATGGCTATATACAAAATTGTAACCAGTTTTATAGGCTGCAACGCTCAGGATCACTGAGTCGCAGCTTTGGAAATAAACTAAATTGTGAATGTCCAGGAGGCTATCGCTGGAACATCAATTGCTTATCTGCCTATAATTGCTACCAATTCCCGGAATATAGATTTTTGCGATCATTCGCCAATTGGATTACGCAAGATACATGACCAAAAATTGTTGTCACTCCATTGACGCTCAATAACAAGATGGTGCACAGAGTGTGTAGCTTTCTCCTTTGCCAATAAAGGCAACCAATTCCGTGATTATATATAACAACAACTAATTCACTTTTCACTTACCTGACTGACGGGACAAATAACTGTTGACGCTCCATTGACTCTCATGTTACCACAGACTTATCAACAATATGGAACCATTCACTTTGGCATAATATATCAATAATGGTCTTTCAGCAGCCATCCTGTGCTGTCCATGTACGTTCTCCTTTATTACTACATTGTTCTTTAATGATGCGTATAAATATACTTTAAACTGTCCACTAATTGTAGATAGTGATGATACTCAAAAATTCCATTCCTTTCAGATAACACTCTTCTTCAATATCAGGTTCACTCAAAAGGCTGCTGTCGGCTACAAAATGGCTGTCACCTGCGTTACCATGCAGCTGATAGTGTACTAACCTGTTGATGGACCTTCATCAGTCAGCAAATCTGGAATGAAATCTTTATCCCGCATGCGATTCTTGCCGTATAGATCAAAATTGAAAAATCGAGCGCTGGGTAGCGGAGTATGTATCTAAACATATTCGGGTGGCTCACCTTCTGTTTCTGCATTTTGAGTTCTCTCACTGTCATCACATGTCACAGGTGACATTCTGGGCCAAGGTGGCGCCCATCGTGGTGGAGGTAAACTTGTACGTTTGCACCTCCAGGGTGTATATGGATTCTTTGCTGTGCCATTGTGGCAAAGAAGGCAGCTGTCTGTGTGATTTTTACAAACCATTGCCCGGTGTCTTTCTATTGCATCCTTCACAGTGTTATGCAAGGGAAACACAACACCCTGCGTCTTCTCCCCTTAGACTTCGGCACGAGATTTCTTGATTAGTTGTTGCGTCATCTCTATTGCGGTGCACAAAATCCCTCCTGTTGCCATTGTGGCCATATTCAAGGCAAGACACAAGTCGGACTGTTCAAGCTATATCCGACCTCCCTGTCTTGTGATAGTAGCTGACATGTTGAAAACTCACACGAAATTAGTTGCTGATTCTAAAGTGAGATTCGGCCATTTCCTAAACCATATATCACTCCGTAGCCTCCATTAAGGTCTTTATGGCCTGTCTTATCCAGTCCCAGGGATGTTGATTACCAAATCCGTCTGGGAAAATCCCAGAACTGACAACATCGTGATCTTTAATTGCCTGGACTGTGCAGGCAGATGACTTGGTAATTGATGTAGGTTTCCCATTACGGGCAGCGATAAATTTGTCCAGTAGCTCTGTATGTACCCTATCTGAACATTATATTGTTTGTTGACCGTCATCTACATCCATATGGATTGACTCACATCCAGTGCATGCTTGTTCATGCTCTTGCTGCTTCTGGTTTTATGTCAAATTTATAAATGTATGTCCAGGCACATGTTTTAGGTTGCTACAACTGCAGTGTCACAGTGGACTAACTGGCGTTTGCTTTGCTGCTGTGTTCCACCGGGTGGCGCATAGGTTGAAGCGCCTGTTGTTCGGCTCGATTCAGCTCCAATCACACCTGGTTGAAGTGTTTCTCGAGTCATGACTTGTTGTTGTGGAAATGTAAGGAAGATGATCACGAAAAGAAGTGGGAAGTCCTGAAGATTATATAGTTAGCTACAAGTCAAAATGACATGAGTGACAGCCAACTTGCACCTTCAATTCAAGCTGAATCCTGCTGGGTATAACTGCACTGCATATAGCTGCAGGGGATTCCAACAGTCCCGCGTTTTGCTGTAAGTCAGTCCGATGTTGATTGTTTCTTTACTGCGATACATCGTGATAAACAACAGCTGATATCTGATGTGTGATAGATATTAAAAGGTCATTCTTCGACAGAAAGAACGTCTGGTGATGTTTGTCCCATGACATTGCGAGGATATTACATGAATCACAGGAAGTGTTAGCAACGGTTCCGGACCGTCACTTCGGGTCCGGGTCCGGGTCCAAACCAAACCGTTGCGAAATTGGCTGTCTGGGTGGTCAATAAACCCGAACCGTGAACTCGGGTACGGTTCAAAGGTAAACTCCCAACCCGTTTGAATTGGACGGGTTGTCAGCGGGTCGCCCAGCGGGTCCATCTATAGATTCAAATAAGACTCTTGTTTTTAGAGTGTGTTAATTGTATCATATCAAAACGGCGTTTTCAACAACCAATAATGTGTTTTTGTATGCTTTGCAGCTTGCAATATAGATTAATTTGGAATCGGTATTTTACCTTTGGTATATTGTATTTTTGCCAATAATGGCGGTCAATAATTCCGTTATGAACGCGAAGATTAGCGCGATGACTTGATTACCAAATATGCAACAACTAAAACTTTCACCCTCCGTTGACGCTCATTTTCAGGTTGCACCAGGGAGCATTTTGCTGTCATTTTTGCCAGTAAAGGCTGCTAATATTTGATAAATGGATGTATGCAACCAATCGGAAGATAAATTAGCCAAGATACGAAGCCAACAATCGTTGACGCTCTGTTGACGCTCATTCTCAGAATGGGGCGATGACCGTGGTGTTGTCTCTTTTGCCAATAAAAGCTGCCAATACATCGATTATACCTAACAGCGAACAAAGAACTGTTTAATTACCGTACTTACATGACCACAAATTGTTGACGCTCCGTTGACGCTCATTCTCAGAATGGGGCGATGACCGTAGTGCTGTCTCTTTTGCCAATACAAGCTGCCAATACATTGATTATGCCTAACTGCGACCAAAGCACTGTTTAATTACCGTACTTACATGACCACAAATCGTTGACACTCCGTTGACGCTCATTCTCAGAATCGGGCGATGACCGTAGTGCTGTCTCTTTTGCCAATAAAAGCTGCCAATACATTGATTATGCCTAACTGTGACCAAAGCACTGTTTAATTACCGTACTTATATAACCACAAATCGTTGACGCTCCTTTGACGCTCATTCTCAGAATGGGGCGATGACCATGTTGCTGTCTCTTATACCAATAAAAGCTGCCAATACATCGGTTATGCATAACAGCGACCCAAGCACTGTTTAATTGCCGTACTCACATGACCACAAATCGTTGATGCTGCGTTGACGCTCATTTTACTGTATTGTCCATTCAACATTTGCTGCCCTCGAAAGTAGTTTTCATCATGATTTGAACCTATTGGAAGTCTTTCTGCCAGATTAAGACTTGGCCCTGTGGTAAAGCCGAGCGCAGTAATATTATTGCACTGTTCGCTCACACAGGAGTAAAATTTATGTGTCTTGCCAAAAGCTTTATTGCGCCTGCTATACATCTGTTTATCAACCGATATTTACAAGCTTCTGCTCACCATTCGCCCATAATATATCTCTAACTAAAACACTCAGTCAAGATACATAAAGAAGCTGGTGAAACATTGACGCATTCTGTCCTACTTTTTCTTCACTCCCTTGTTCCTTCTCGTTTCAGTTGCATTGACCGTCACCAACACCTTTTCAGCATGTCTCTTCGACTTCCGTATAGGCCGAATCAATCCGGGAACATTTGGCGGGCCGCTCACATCCCGCTGCTCTGGGGATTCCGGATCCTCGATGGTATTGTCTTGCTCCATATCAGATTTAACGTCCACCGCGCAATCATCTTCGCTGTCATTTGGATTATCTAAGTCCCCATTCCAGTTAAGCCAATCTTCAGTGTCCGAAATGCTTTCAGATGCGCTATCCTCGTCACTTTCGACTGGGTGACAGTTGATTCTCCGGATTCAGCGGACATTTAAGATTTGAGTTCGTCCTCCAGGGAGGTCCTTTGCAGACAAAGGTGGTGGCAAAGGAGATCTTTCTGACAATTTGAATGCAGCCGCACCATCATGTTGAAAGAGTGACCAGGATGCTTTGACGATCTCTTCCATGTCAGAAATGTATCCTACGGCGGTCATCTGCTTGTTTTGAGCGCGAGATTCCTTCTGTGTAGCACGTAGGTTTTGGCTGCCCTGCCACATCTCCAAAAAGTCGTGAACCTTGGCCATTCTGTGCAGTTTCCTTTCCTCCGCCTCTTTCTTCATTTCCAAGTCGTTTTCTGTGTTTGCGTTATCCAATTCTGGATCAGTGCCTGCCAAAATCCCGTTATTGGCTCGAACAAACTGCCTTACAACGACCTTTTCGCGAAGGGTCTCGCCTGTGGTTTTTGACTGCCTCCAGCCGATAACATCTCGGCCAAGGGAAAAACTGGCCTCCACTCCGACACCATGTGGTATGATAGAGAATATGTCGCGCGCCACATTGGAGAGATCGGCGTACTTTGAGTGCGTTTCCTCCTGTTGATGCCACCAGTCGGTTATGTCCGGTATCCAAAAGGTACTGCTAAACTCCATTGGGTCGGAGTGGTAATTATGGAGATTTGGATTGATTTGCCCCCAGTTCTTTGGTGCTTCAGGAGGTGAATTCAAATAGAGCCTGGCGGCGGTCAATAAGCGCACAGCGCGATCGCTTCGTCCGGGTGTCGTCTCAGCCACATTGTCAGGCGTTAGGTATTCCTCATCATCGCTGGACAAATCATATGGATCAAAGGATGATTGACAGGATCGTGAAGCCGTTGCAGAGGAGATGTGATTGCTGCTCGGTAAGCTTTGGAGTTTATTGACGGGCACGCGTCGATGTTTGGCGCAGTATTCATTCTCCACATACTTCAGAAAGGCCTCTTGGTATTGGGTAGTATAGGATGTCTCGTCCTCAGGATTGATATCCATTCCCTTGTCCCACTTTTGAAACGATCGCAACTTGCGGAAAGGATCGAGTATATGTGCAGAAATTATGAGCATGCCCGTCGTTGGAGTCACTTCGGCGTAGTATTTTGACAGCTTCTGTCGAGCTAACTTCACCGAGAAGAACAAGTCTTCTTTCCATTGAGTTTTCTTCTTGGCCAAAGCTCGCATCACGCCATCCATGTGATCAAACATGTCATTGTACACTGTGATAACGTGATGCAATGTGACTGTATGCCTCTTGGACATCCAAAGGGTCCAATATCGAAATGGCCTCAATACTTCCATGACATACTTCACAATCGTCCACTCATCTTGAGTTGTGAACAGTGGCCGGTATTCAGTGTATTTTGGGTTTTGAAGCCACTCATGGGTGAATTCCCGTAATCGGTAGGCCCGCTCGAGTAGCTCCAGTGTAGAGTTCCAACGTGTCTTCACATCCATAATCGGAAGTACGGCAATGCGGACTTTGGCTTTTTGACAGTCAATGAACTCGTTTCGACGACCAGGTGTGAGCGTAATCAATACAGCAAGCATTCTCTGCTATATGAAGGTCAGTTTCAGGACTTTCAAAATATCATGAGATACGTACTTTCTCAATTATCTTTGCCAAACCAGGTTTCATGGCCGACACCTTATTGATTCTAGCATTGCCCTCTTTTCGAAGTCTTTGACTCTTCCCGATGTCTATGCTTTCATTCTCTCCAAATTGCTGATCGCGCTCATGGGCTGCCCAAGACCTGGTGCGGCCTTTTACACCGAGACTGCTCATGAATGCACCCAAAGCCAGTTGTATGACGTGTGCCATGCATGGTATGTGGTTCTTCAATGCAGGCCACTCGATTCCAGAGGCCTCAAGTGTTGATTGCAGCTCGCGTGTCATCGAGTAATTTGAGGAAGCATTATCCGTCGTAATACCGAGCAAACGGCCGTCGGTGAGCTCAAAACGATCCAACACATTCTTCCAATGTACAGTTAGCCTTGCTCCAGTATGTTGGCCCTTGACCTAGCATCCTTAATTAGCTTTCGAAACGGGAAAACAACAGGAGATTAACCTCATCGAAAGCCAGTTGAACTTCGCGCAATGCCCAATTTCGATCCATATAGTAAGCAATGACTGACGTTATGGCCAATTTGTTCGTTGATGTCCATCCGTCCAAAGCTAAACTAACTTTGTTTCGTGATGGCAATTGCTTCTTAATTCCATCCACTGTCAGTGCATATTCCCTACGGCAAATGTTGCTCAGAGTTGTAGCAGATGGCAGCACTAGATCATCGCGTAACGCTTTATATAACCACCGTAGCTCGAGATTTGATATAGCGTTCCATGGCATATGAGCCGACACAAATCCTAACATGAGATATTGATATCCACGTGTCTTGGTGAAATTCGGAAGTGTCAAAGTCCTTATCTGCCAGTTTGGAACGTTTTGTCTGCTGTTTCGGTCAATATGGATTGAACTGGATGTCAAATCTGAATTTCCTCTGCAAACTTACTATTGTAATTCCTCGACTTCCTTGCCTCTTCAAGATGGCTAAAGCTGTTTCATCAACCGTCGTACTAGTCAATTCAGTAACTTCTGACTCTGTTAATTCGTTTAACTTTGCGATGTGAGCTTTTGCAAGCAAGTGTTTCCCCATTGAGCTGGTCCCATATTCTGATGGATGGTGAAGAACTTTATGACAAACAATACATATGATGCCAGGGCTGCCGGTCTCTTCAATTCCACAGTGTAAATAGAATCGCCACGACGGCACATGTCTACAATTATTCCAAGCAATAGGCCGCTTCGAGCCTTCATTCATTGAAGCCCACCAAGCATCAAAAATGATTTGCAATGTAAAGTCGCTCAGATCACGAATAAAGACACGTTCATTTGTGGAAGAGATCATAACCTCGAGTAAAGAGGTGTTCAAAGATTTGGAATCTGACATGGTGGTAAGAATTAGAATGCTGGTTGATCCGACTCAAAAGCCTGGCGAAAGTGACGATACAGTAAAGTAGACTGCGAGTTCTTAAATATTGACTCTACAACTACAAGCAAAAAAATCAGATCTGTAAGACATTGCATACATATTTGTGAAGTTCTATACAAGGATAGATTGCGAAGACTGACCGCGTAAAACTCGATTTAGGAACAGCACATTGCAGTTCATTGCAGTGTGGCGTTCTGAGCATCCACCAAAACTGTTGACGCTATGTGGGCGCTCAATTGTAGGAGGCGAACGTGATATCATCACTAGCATTTTGGCCATTAAAGGCTGCCGATAAGTTCATTGTGGGTCATCTGCGTTCCATTGCCGTTAGATTATCCAAGATGCTTAATCAAAAATCGTTGACACTCCGTTGACGCTCATTGTGGGACATGGTTACGATCTTGTTGGAAGTATTTTTGCCTAGAAAGGCGGCCGATAGTTCGATTATGGGTCAATGTCGCCGCACAACCCTTGCCTTTTCCAAGATGCAATGCCAGAAGTCGTTGACGCTCCGTTGACGTTCATTTTTAGGACATAGTAGCGATGTTGTCGCAACCATTTTCGGGTAGAAAGGCGGCCGACAGTTCGATGATAGTTCAATGTTGCCACGCAGCCCTTGTATTTTTCATGATGCAAGGCCAAAAGTCGTTGACACTCCGTTGACGCTCGTGTTTAGGACATAGTCCCGATGTTGTCACAACCATGTTTTGTCTAGAAAGGCAGGCGATAGTTCGATTATGAGTCAAGGATGCAGCGAAACCCTCTGTATTTTCAATGATGCAATGCCAAAAATCGTTGACGCTCCGTTGACGCTCATTTTTAGGAGGTAGTAGCGATATCGTCTATAGCTTTTTTGCCCATAAAGGCCGCCAATATTATGATTTTGGCTAAATGCCGCTGCACAGCCCAGTTATTATCCAGGATGTAGGACCAGAAATTGTTGATGCTCTGTTGACGCTCATTTCTATCATGGGGCAATATGTGTGTGGCTTTCCATTTTCCCTACTAAGCCGGCCAATACTTCTTCTTTGGATGGATGCAACTGTGCAGCCTGGTGATTACTAAATAGATATGACTATAAATCATTGACGCTCCGTTGACGCTCACCTTTGAGCTTACCTTAGGGACCTACTAACAGTCATTGGGTGCTCAAAAATTGTACAAAAAATGCATATAGCCTCTATTGGCAGCCAGTATACAGTTTCAATTTAATATCATTTGAATCCAAGATCTTCGGGAAATCTCAGTTTCTGAGCCACCACTTTACACGTCATTTACATGATCAATGACGTAGGTCCATCGCGTTTCAACGCTTTCGGCCAGCAATTTACGCCATAACACTCCATGCACTAGTTTTAGATATTTATAGCCTGCCTTCCTCACCATTCCTTATCCAGCTCATTCTCCTCGATTTCCATGACGTACCATAAGTAGTTTGCAATTTCTTGACCATGTGCAGGAGGTCTGAGTGAAGAGATATTTTGTTGGCTACATGGCTTAATGCAGCCTGTCGGCTTTCATTTGTTCGAGTTTCGCATGTGCTTTGACCGCTCCTTCGATCAGTCGTATGACATCACTGACTTAAACTCTGTTAGTAAATTTCGTCTCAATTTTAGGTTTTGCTTTATCATTTATCCGTAACAGGCAACACCATATAAAGATCGTCATTCATCAATAAACCTGATTTGGAGTCTAGAACATTCGGATGGCCCGTACGACCCTTGCATACAAACTGACGCATAACTCTGTCTCACAATTTGGTCACTGAAATCCAGATAAAGCTGACACGTAACAAAACAGGTTCACAAATTGCTTTTACACGAGATACATCGTCAAAAATACAGATTTGGCTATGTACACTTCCGGTGACGCTGGAGCCGTCACCATGTCTTCGTCCGAATCCGATATCTATATGGTCATTAGCTAGGGACGCTATATGCAGGGGTAAAAGCTTACGGGTTGAACTGGCTTCGCAATCTCTATCGGTGACGAATCAGGCACCGTGGCGGGCATCGACGGTACTATGTGATTGTCTGCCTGAGATTTCTCCGAACCCAGCCTCATTTGACTAGTTCCCTGTCGAGACGTCACTTATGGCATCTGTGATTGTCCGGGGACGATATCAAGAGCCTGCATAAGCTCTCCAAATGTTGTCGGTGATGGTGTGGCTGCAGTCGAGTCTTCTTGGGGCTTCCCAACAGCCGGAATCTTCAATTCAGTCGTCCCGTACTTCATATCTCCCTTACAGAAGTAGTCGGCCGCGTCCCCGCAACCCCGTTGCGTCAGTTCGTCAAGCCTCAGCTGCTTCTGCCGAAAGCTCTCCATGTGGTGCTGTACCATTTTGGAGATTGTGCCCATCACCCAGCCAGGTTCGTCATCTTCGCTCAGCTTGCCATGCCCTGTATCTTCTTCATCATCATCCTCGTCTTCCCCATCCTCCACATCTTCGGAACTTGCAAGATCACTCCGACTGTCTCTGATAGCATTCAACATCTCCTCAAATGTTATTTCAGGCTTAGTGGTTGTCGATCGTCCCTTTTCAACATTTTCCATATGTTCCTGCTCTTGCATCATCGTTGTCTCTGCGTCTTGAACTCACTTTCTTGCCACTGTGGTCTCTCGCTCCACATAATCCTCGATCCATTTCTCTCTCTCTTCGTTGCTCAAGAAGTTAGTTTCCCATCGTTTTTCTACCACAAGCTGCTTTTTGGATCGTATGCTGCGCAATGCTCACAACGCTCGGACCCATTCTACCTCCAAGCCACTCTTGCCTTTATTCGCCTGATGACGTTGTCGTGTGGAATGCTTTGTCCATTTGCCATATTTGCTCACCGGAAGTGGCGAAAGGTTCTTTTTCGGAGCATTGACCATTGTATCTTGTGTTGACTTTGTTGTTGGGTGAGATGTTGGATGTTGCAAGAAATGGACCACATGGAGGCAAGCTGCGTCTTTTATGTCAAGGTTGGTAGGTTTGATCAATTCGAACAAAGCAAAATCAGCGTTTTGACCGTCACTTCATTGGGAATAGTCATGCTAACAGTACATTATAACTTGATAATTAGCGTGTGATTCATGGAAGATCCCGGCAATGTCTTGAGACAAACATCACCAGATGTCCTTTCCGTCGAAGAATGACCTTTTTAGATCTATTAAACATTAGATATCAGCTGTTGTTCATCTCGATGTAACCCTGTAAACAAACAAACAACATCGGACCGACTTACTGAGATTGCGCGACTGTTGGAATCCCCTGCAGCTATACACAGCAGGATTCAGCTTGAATTGAATGTGCAAGTTGGCAGTCACTCATTCCATTTTGACTTGTAGCTCACTATATTATCTTCAGCACTTCCCACTTCTTTTAATGATCATCTTCCTCACAATTCTACAACAGCAAGCCATGACTCCCGAAACACTTCCTCCAGCTGCGATTGGAGCTGAATTGAGCCGAACGACTGGCGCTTCACGCAATGCGCCCCTTGGCGAGACTCAGCCGCAACGCAGACACGAGTTAGTCCACCGCGACGCTGCAATTGTAGCCACCGAAAACATGACCCAGGACGCACATTCAAAAAAGGTACGTAAAACCGGAAGCAGCAAGAATAAGTAGCAGCATGCGATCGGATGTGAGTCAATCCATATCTGTGTAAACGACGGTCAACTGAAAATATAACGCACAGCTGGGGTACGTAGAGAGCTACGTGACCAATTTATCGCTTCTCGTAACGGCAAATCACCATGGTCGACCAAGGCATTTGTCCGCACAGTCCGCGAAATTGAACATCACGATGTTGTCAGTTCTAGGATTTTCGCAGACGAATTTCGTGATAAACGTCCCCGGGAATGGACGAAACAGGCTTTAAAGACCTCAGAGGAGGCTACGGAGTTGTATATGGTTGAGGTAATACCCGGATCTCACTGTACAAGCAGCAACTAATTTCTTGGAGGTTTTCAACATGTCAGCTACTATGGCAAGACAAGGAGGTCAGGTACAGCTTGAACAGTCCGACATGCGTCTTGCCTTGAATATGGCCAAAATGGCCAAAGGAGGGATTTCACGCACCGCAATAGAGGAAACGCAACAACTAATCAAGAAACCTCGCGCCGAAGTCCGAGAAGAGAAGAAGTGGGGTGTTGAGTTTCCCGGGCATAACAAGGCGAAGGCTGCGATTGAAAGACACCCAGGAATGGTTCGTGAAAATCAAACGGACGGCTGCCTTCCTTGCCAAAATGGCACCGCAAAAAATCCAGAGACACGCTGGAGGCCCAAAGGCAAGGGTGCACCTCCACCAAGACGGGTGCCACCGCGGCCCGAATCACCACCTGTGCCATCTGATGACAATGAAAGGACCGAAACAGAAGGTATGCCACCTGTATATGTGTATATACATACTTCGCTTCCCAACGCTAAATTTTTGCCAAGCATAGCATGCGCGATAAAGATTTTATTCCAGATTTGCTGACTCATGATGGTCCATTCACAGGTTAATACACTATCAGATGCGTGCTAATGCAGCTGACAGCCATTTTGTCAACGAGGGCAGCCGTTTGAGTGAATCTGACAGTGAAGACGAGAGTTGACTGAAGGGAACGGGATTTTTGAGTATTATCATTATCTACAATTAGCGGACACTTTAAAGTATATCTTAAAGGGTATATTTATATGCATCATTAAAGAACAATGTAGTAATAAAGGAGAACGTACATGAATAGCACAGAACGGCAGCCACAAGACCATTATTAATAGAGTATGCCAAAGTGAATTGTTCCATATTGCGGATACGCCCGTGGCAAAATGAGCGTCAACGGAGCCTCAACAATGGTTGGCTTTGCATCATGGTTACTCTGCGTGGCGATTGGTCGCAGAGAAGCATAAATGACCTACAGGCTGCCTTTATAGGCAAAAGAGAAATCGATATGGTCCCTGCCCGATTCTGCAACTGAGCGTTAACAGAGCGTCAACAACTTTTGGTCTTGTAAGTCAGGTAATTAATCAGAGACTTGGCCATCTTGACACATACTGAGAGTATTGGCCGCCTTTATAGGCTAAAAAGAAAGCAACACGCTCCCTGCCCGATCATGAAAATGAGCATCAACAGAGCGTCAATGATTTTCGGCCCTTCATCATGGTTAATGAAAGCGCGATGTGGCCGTTAATGGCTATATACAAAGTTGTGACTGGTTTTATTGGCGAAAACGCTCAGTATCACTTGGTTGCAGCTGTGAATATGACCTAAATTGTGGTTTTCTGGGAGGCTGTGATGAGAATGTTGCTTGTTATCTGCCTATAAAGGCTGCCAATTCCCGGTATATGGATGTTTGCGATCATTTGCCAATTAGATTACCCAAGATGCAAGACCAAAAATTGTTGACGCTCCGTTGATGCTCATTTTCAGAATAGGGCAGGGAGTGTGTCACTGTCTCTTTTGCATATAAAAACAGCCTATACCTCATTTATGAACGTCTGAATCCAATTACTGCTCAGATTACCCAAGGAGCAAGACCAAAAATCATTGACTCGCCATTGACTCTCATTTTCAGGATGGGGCAGGGAGTGGTTCTCACTTGTTTTTGATTATAAAGGCGGCCAATACATCAGAAAAGGACAACAATCTACCAATGTCAATATTTTGCGATTAGCAATAGGATATCTGAATGCGACCATAAATAGAATTACCCGAATACCGGAACCGGAGATTGGAACCGACGGGTCTAGCCAAACCCGGCAAAACCCGCGGATTGACGGATACTCGTCCGGGTTTGGTCCACCAAGATGCAGCGGGTCGGGTTTTTGGACGGGTTTAGAACCGAACCGAACCGTTTTTGCGGTCCGAACCCGGACCGCTGGCGGGTTACCCGGACCCGTTGCTAACACTAATCACAGGCTAACTATCAAGTCGTTATGTACTATTAGCATGAATAATCCCAATGAAGTGACAGTTGAAATGCTGATTTTGCTTTGTTCAAATTGATCAAACCTACCAACCTTGACATAAAAGATGCAGCTTGCCTCCATGTGTTCCATATCTTGCAACATCCACCATCCCGCCCAACAACAAGGTCAACACAGGGTACATTGGTCAATGCTCTGAAAACGAAACTTTCGCTGATTCAGGCTGGCGAATATGGCATTTTGACAACGCAATCCACACGATGACATCATCAAGTGAATAATGGCAACAGTGGCTAGGAGGTCGATAGCGTCCATGTGTTGGGAGCATTGCACACCTTATAATCTTTAAAGTAGCTTTCAGCGGAGAAAAGGTGGGAAACGTACTGTTTTAGTGACGAAGTGAAAGAGAAATAGATTTAGGATTTTGTGGATCAAGAGACTGCAGTGGCAAGAAAGTGAGTTCAAAATGCTGCGACAGCGATTGTGAAAGAGCAGGAACATATGAGAACTGTTGAAAAGGCACAATCCACAACCACAAAGCCTGACAGAACATTTGAAAACATGTTGAATTCTATCATAGACAGTGTTAGTGATCTTGCAACTTCTCAAGATGAGGAGAATAGGGAAGACGAGGATGATGATGAAGAAGGTTCAGAGCTTGGTAAGCTGAGCGAAGATGATGAATCTTCCTGGATGATGGGCACAATCTCCAAAATGGTACAGCACGGCATGGAGAGCATTAAGCAGAAGCAAATGAGACTTGATGAACTGACCCAACCAGGATGACGGGATGCAGCTGACTACTTGCGTGAGAGACATATGAAGTACTGGATGACTGAATTGAATGTTCCGGCAGTGGGGAAGCCCCAAACACACACGACTGCAGCTAAACCATCGCCGACAACATTTGAATGGGTTATGCAGACTCTTGATATCATCCCTGGCCAATCACAAATGATGCAAGTGACGTCTTGACAGAGAAGTAGTCAAATGAGGCTGGGTTCAGAGAAACCTTAGGAAGAAAATCACATAGGATCTGTGATGCCCGACGCGGTGCCCGATTCATCACAGATGGAGATTGCATAGCCAGATCAACCCGTAAGCTTTGACCCCAGCATGTAGAGTCCTTAGCTCTATACCCTATAGATATCGGATTTTGACAAAGACATAGTGATGGCTCCGGTGTCACCGGAGAAGTAGACCACCAAATAGTTATTTTTGACGAGGTTTCTGGAGTGAAAGCAATCTCTATCTACTTTGTTACATGTTAGCTTATTCTGGATTTCGCTGATCATGTTGTGAGACAAGATTCTTCGTCAGTGTGTGTGCAAGGGTTGTACGGGCCATTCGAATGTTGTAGTCTCCAAATCATATTGATTGACGACCAACGAAATGTATATGGTGTTGCCTATTATGGCTAAATGATAAATCAAAATCTAAATTTGGGACGAAATTTACAAACAAAGATTAAGTCAGTGATCTCATACCCCTCATTGAAGACGCAGTCAGAACACATCCCAAGCCTGGATAAATGACAGCCGTCAGGCTGCATGAATCCATGCGGCCAACTGCACAACTCTCTGCTCAGACCTCCTGCACATGATGGAGAAATTGAAAATTGCTTATGGTATCCCATGTAAATCGAGCAGAATATGCTGGATAAGAAATTGTAACGACATCGGGATCTAAATATCTAAAACTAGCACATGGATTTTTATACCGGAAATTATGGGCTGAAAGAGCTGAAACACGAAGGTCCTACATCATTCATCATGCAAATGACGTGTATAGTAGCAGGTCAGAAACTGACATGTCTTGAAGATCTTGAATTGACATGACAATACACTGAAACGGTATACTGGCTGCCAATAAACACTGTATGCATTCTTTGTACTATTGTTGAGCACCCAATGACTGCTGGTATGTCTCTAAGGTGAGCTCAGAGGTAAGTGTCAACGGTGCATCAACAATGTATAGTCTTACACATTCAGCAATCACACGGCTGCGTAGTTGCTTCCATCCAACGATGAAATATTGGCCCTCCTACTTGGTAAAACGGGAAGCAACACGCTCTGTACTCCATCATAGAAATCAGTGTCAACGGAGCGTCAACTATTTCAGTTCTTTCATCCTGGATAATCACTGGGCTGTACAATGGCATTCAGCCATAATGATAATATTGGCGGCCTGAATGGGCAACAATGCTAGAGACTATATCTTTACTACCTCCTAAAAAGGAGCTTCAACAGAGCGTCAATGATTTTTGGCACTGCATAATGGCCAATCAAGAGGGTTTCGTAGCAACATTTACTCATAATCGAACGATCGCCTGCCTTTCTAGTCATAAATGTTTGCGAACACATTGCTACTGTGTCCTAAAAATGAGTGTCAACGGAGAGCTAATGACTTCTGGCCTTGCATCTCGAAATCTCAAGGGGCTAAATGACTACATTGATACATAATCAAACTACAGGATGCCTTTCTAGGCGAAAATTCTTATGACAAGATGGAAACGATGTCTCAAAATGATCGTCAATGCTGCATCAATGGAGGGTCAACGGAGGGTGAACTGATCGTCAACAATTTTTGATCTGGCATCATCGTTAATCTAATGGCAATGGTGTGCGGATAACACACAATGAACCTATTGGCAGCCTTCATTGGCAACAATGCTAGTGTCGAGATTGCGTCTGCCTCCTACAATTGAGCACGCACAGAGCGTTAACAGTGTTGTGGAGGCTTAGAACGCTACACAACAATGAACTGTATTGAACCCATCCTAAATTGAGTTTTACACAGTCAGTCTTGTCAATCTGTCTTTGAATACAACATCACAAGTATGCATGCAATGTCTTACAGATCTGATTATTTTCTTGTAGCTGTAGAGTCAATATTCAAGAACCTGTAGCGTGATTTACTGTATCATTACTTTCGGCAGTATCTGAAGTCGGATAACCCAGCTTTCTAACTTCTACCGTCATGACGGTTTCAAAATCATTGAACACCTCATTGCTCTATGTTACAATTTCTTCCAAAAATGAACATCTCTTTATTTGTGATTTGAGCGGCGGTATGTTTCATATCATCATCGAAGCTTCGTGGGATTGAATGAATGTAGGCTCGAAACGGCCAGTTGATTGGAATACTACTAAATCTGCACCTTCGTGGCGATTCTATTTACACTGGGGAATTGAGGAGACTGGCATCCCTGGTATAATATGTATCATTTGTTATCAAGTTCTTTGCCATCCATCAGAACATGGGACCAGCTCAGTGGGGAAACACCTGCTGGCAAAAGCTCACATTGCAAAGTTAAACGAATTAACAGAGTCAGAGGTTACTGAATTGACTAGTTCGACAGTCAATGAATCAGTGTTGGAAATCCTTAAGAGGTATGGAAGTGGAGAAATTACAATAGTAAGTTCGCAGAGGCCAATCATATTTGACATCCAGGTTACAATATTTTGACCTAAATGACAGACAAAATGTTCCAAACTAGAAGCTAAGGACTTTGAAACTTCCAAATTCCACCAAGACATGTGGAATCGCTACTTCATGTTAGGATTTGTTTGAGCTCACATTCCATGCAACACGATAACAAACCTGGAGCTAGGACAGTCATATAAGGCATTACGCAGTGAACTAGTGCTGCCATCCGCTATAACCTGCAGCAACTTTTGCCTGAGGGGATATGCACTCACCATGGATGCAATTAAGAAGTAATTGCTGTCACAAAACAAAGTTAGCTTAACTTCGTACGGATCGACATCAAAGAACAAACTAGCCATAACATCCGGCATTGCTTACTAGACGGAGCGAAATTGGGCATTGCGTAGAGTTTAACTGACTTTGGATGAGGTTGATCGCCTGTTCTTTTCTGCTTTGGAATGCTAATTCTGGATGATTGTTTAAGGGCCAACATACTGCAGCAAGGCTAGCCGTACATTTCAAGGGTATGCTAATCGTTTCGAGCTTAGCGACAGCCGTTGATTTGGTATTACAACTGATAATGCTTCCTCGAATTGATCGATGTCTCGCGAGCTGCAATCAACACTTGAGGCCCTTGGAATCGAGTGGGCTGCATTACAGAACCATATACCATGTATGCCGCATGTCATACAGCTGGCTTCAGGTGCATTCATGATCAGCCTCAGTGTAAAACACAGCACCACGTCTTGGGAAGCCAATGAGCACGATCAGCAATTTGTAGAAAATGAAAGAATAGATCTTGGGAAGACTCAAAGACTTCGAAAAGAGGGCAATGCTAGAATCAACAAGGTGTCAGCCATGAGACCAGGTTTATTAAACATACCTGAGATAGTACATATTTGATGATATTTTGAGAGTTCTGAAACTGACCTCCATATAGCAGACTATGCTTGCGTTATTGATTACGTTGACACATGGTTGTCGAAACGTGTTCATTGAGTGTGAAAGAGCCAAATTCCGCATTGTGCTTCCTTGTATTATGGATGTCAAGACACCTTGGAACTCGACAATGGAGTTGCTTGAACACGCCTACAGATCACAGGAATTCACATGCAAGTGGCTCCCAAATCCAAAATATAGTGATTACTGCCCACTTTGTACAACTCAAGATGAATGGACCATTGTGAAGTATATCATGGAAGTCTTGAGGCCATTTCGCTATTGGACCCTATGGATGTCGAAGAGGCATACAGCCATATTGCATCACGTCATTAGAGTGTACAGTGACATGTTTGATCATATGGGTGGAGTAATGCGAGCTTTCGCCAAGAAGACGACTCAATGGAAGAAGGACTTGTACTCCGCTGTGATAGTAGCTTGACAGAAGATGTCCAAATACTACGCTGAAGTGATTCCAACGATGGCCTTGCTTTTCATTTCTGCACATGTCCTCGAACCTTTTCGGAATTTACCATTGTTTATAAAGTGACACATGGGAATGGATACTAATCCTGAGGACGAGACATTCTAGACTACTGAATACCTAGAAGCCTTTCTGAAGTATGTGGAGAATGAATACTGTCCTAAACATTAATGTGTGCTGGTCAATAAACTCGAAGGCTTATCGAGTTTCAAGCTTTTTCTTCTGTAATGGCTTCAGGATCTGGGCAATGATCTTTTGATTCATATGATTTGTCCAGCGATGATGAAGAAAACTTAACACCTATCAATGTGGCTGAAATGACACCTGGATACAGCGATTGTGCAGCACGCTTATTGACCCCAGCCAGACTCTATCTTAATTTGCCATCTGAGGCACCAAAGAACTGGCGGCAAATTAATCCACATCGCAATGATTACCACTCCGACCCAATCAAGATTAGCAGTGCATTTTGGATACCGGACATAACCAACCAGTGGTGTCACCAGTAAGAAACGCACTCAAAGTACACCGATCTGTCCACTGTGGCACGTGACATATTCTCTATCATCCGACATGGTGTCAGAGTGGAGTCCAGTATTTCCCTTGGCCGAGATGTTATCAGCTGGAGGAGGTCCAATACCACTGGCGAGTCTCTTTGCAAAAAAGTTGTTGTCGGGCAGTTTGCTTGAGCCAACAAGTAGATTTTCGCAGGTGCTGACCCCGAATTGGATACAATGAACACAGAAAACGATTAGGAAATGAAGAGAGAGGCGGAGGAAAGGACATTGCACAGAATGGCCAAAGCCCACAACCTTTTGGACATGTGGCAGGGCAGTCAAAACCTACATGCGACCGAGGGGAAATCTTGTGCGAAAAGTGAGAAGATGACCGCTGTGCGATTTATTCCGGACCCAGAAGAGATCGTCAAAGCATCCTGGTTACTCTCTCAACATGATGGTGCGGCTGTGTTTAGATTGCCAGAAAGATCTCCTTTGCCACCATCTTTGTCTGCAAAGGGCCTCCCTGGAGGACGAACTGAAACATTAAATGTCCACCTAATCTGAGGAATCAGCCTTCATCCAGTCAAAAGTGATGTGGATGGCGCACCTGAAAGCGTTTCGGATAATACTGCTTGAGTTAACTGGAATGGGGACTTAGATGATCCAAATGGCAGCGCAGACGATTGCGCATCGGATGCTGAATCTGATATAGATCAAGCCAACAGCTTCAAGGATCCAGGATGCCCAGTGGAACGCGATGTGAGCGCCATGCCAAATGTTCCCGGAATTATCTGGCCTACACCGAAGTTAAAAGCCAGGCTTGTGGGGACAGGTTTGAGTGCGGTCATCACGTGGGTTGGTTTAGGGTTGAGCGCGGCAGAGCCGCATGCACTTTAGTTCTTGTGTACATGTCAATTAGACTTAGCTAGAGTCAGTGAGTTGAGGTCAATAGAGAGATTCAGGACACAGGACACCGGACACCGTACAACAGGTTATGAGCACGGGCACTTCGCTGATTTGATGAACTCAACTCGGATTTAGATTTTGAATTGCGGCATCATCGACACGGTCTCGGAGGCGTACAGACAGACTCGACACGTGTACCGACAACAAGATGGCCGAATCGACAGCAATCACGATTAAGAAGTTTGATGGTACAGACTACAAGAGCTGGACTTTGGAAATTGAAATACTCTTGGAGCAGAAGCAGGTTCTCAGCATTGTCGATGGTACAGAGGAAGCACCGGACACAACGGACGCGACAGAGTATAAAGCATGGAAGAAGCAACATGGAATCGCACGGTCGACTGTTCTCCTCGCGATGGAGAGGTCATTGCAGCAGCAGTATGGCGTTCAGAAAGATGCAAAGGCGCTGTGGGATCAGCTGAAGGATGACTACAAGTTGAAGGTGAAACTGAATGTTTGGGCTTTGCGAGACGAAATGTCAGCTGTGAAGTTGAGGGATTGCGAGAATGTGCAGAAATACGCATCGAAGATCCAGGGGTATGTGAACAACTTCAACCTCTGCGCCAACAGTTCGACTGGTAGCGGTATGATGCCAAGGAGTGAGCACAGCTACTACCTGATGCAGGGTATACCTAAGGATGATGATGGAAGGTTTTTCACCCAGTTGATGTACGACAAGATCGATACACTGGCCGACAAACCGGAGGAGGTTATTATGGAGACGATAGCCCACGAAGCACGCCAACAGCAAGAAGTAGACTCGGAAAGCATCGAATTGTTGGCACTGGCCAAGACGCGGACGAAGGGTGAGAAGCGGAATTCAAAGTCCCGGAAGTCCCGTGATAGCGGTAGTGAGAGTGATGGTAACAGTTTGGAGAGTGAGAAGCATCGCCACAGGCATATACAGGAGTGCTACAGATGCCATAAGGTGGGGCACATTGCACGGTATTGTCCAAGCACTGCACCGGTGGAGAGCACAGCACCGACAGAGACAGCCGCAACGACAACGACGACATCAATTGAGAACTATTGGATGACAGTCACTGGCAGATCCCTGGAGAAGGAGGGCTGGTACTTGGATTGTGCCACAACGTCTCACGTGTGCGGAGATCGGCGAAAGTTCGAATGGTACACGGAGTATACCACAAGAGATGGGCGGGAGATTCGCAACTTTGTGGAAAGGGTAGCGGGCAAGGCCATCAGGCACGGAGATGTTCGATTGAGGCTTCGACTACCTGGAGGCCGCCACCGCATACATGAAGTAGTTGTGAGAAATGTCTTGCATGTGGAAGGAGCACACAACTCGCTCTCCCAATCGCGGCTTATGGATCGGGGGTTGCAAGTTGTGCCTGTCAATGGCTATGGGATCAAGATATACAACAATGCGCCGGCTGAGAGTACTGGTCGAGGTGGAGAAAGTCTTGTGGGCGTACCACCCCAGAGTGGAGGGTTATTCCGACTAGATGTGAAGCGGCTGGATGTGAAGGTTACAGGAAAACGATAGCGAGCAAGAGGATGATTGCTTCGGAGGAGTTTCGGGGGAGTTTCAGAGGAGTTTCAGAGGGGTTTCGGAGGAGTTTCGGAGGAGTTTCGGAGGAGTTTCGGAGGAGTTTCGGAGGAGTTTCGGAGGAGCTCCAGGCACGGGTGATTGCTTCGGAGGAGCTGCAGGCACGGTTGGTCATTTCGGAGGAGCTTCAGACAAGCTCTATCTTTACTCTCTTTGTGGATTAGTCTTACGGTCGTGATACCGCCCTGGAGGAGTGTGGGGACGGGTTTGAGTGCGGTCATCACGTGGGTTGGTTTAGGGTTGAGCGCGGCGGAGCCGCATGCAATTTAGTTTTTGTGTACGTGTCAATTAGACTTAGCGAGAGTCAGTGAGTTTAGGTCAATAGAGAGATTCAGGACACAGGACACCGGACACCATACAACAAGGCTGAAAAGGTGTTAGTGACGGTTAGTGTTAGCAACGGTTCCATTTTCGGACCGTTTCTAATATAGCGGTTCCAACAAAACCCGGCCCTGGCCGGTTCGGTCCGGGTTTGTAACAAACGGTTCCCTCAATTAAGTCCATGAATATTCATCACATAATTTAGTGTTTGGTATATGAAATATGCAGCTTTGGACGGCGCATCTTTTGGTTGCCTCTGATTTTTGATATCTTCAAAACTCAGCAAGCTGCTTTGAAATTATTGCCATTTTCGGCCCAAAAACGAGTGTTTTGGGCTACCGCTTGCTGAGATTTGAAGATATCGAAAATTGGAGCCGGCCAAAAGATGCGCCATACAAAGCTACATATTTTATGTACCAAACACTAAACTCTCTGATTAATATTTGTAGCCATAATGCGATGGTGCGCTTAAAAAATCGTCGATTTTTGATGGGGTAAGGCCGTTGCCACGCAGACCTATAAAACCGGCCGGGTCCAAAACTGGAACTGTTGCTAACACTAGTGACGGTCAATGCAATTGAAATGAGGAGAAATAAGGGTGGGTAGAAAAGGTAGGACAGGATGTGTCTGTGTTTCACCAGCTTCTGTATGTATCTTGACCGAGAGTTTTAGTTAGAGATATTTTATAGACGAATGGTTAGCAGTAGCTTGTGAATATCGGTTGATAAACAGATGTATATTAGGTACAATGATGCATTTGGCAAGAAACATAAATTCTAGTCGTGTTAGAGCGAACTGTGCAAGAATGTTGCTGCGCTCGGCTGTGCCACTGGGCCGAGTCCCAATCTGTCAGAAAGACTCCCAATACATTCAAATCATGATGAAAACTATTATCGATGGCAGAAGATGTTGAATGGACAATACATTAACATGAGCGTCAATGGAGCATTAAAGATTGGTGGTTATGAAAGTATGATAATTAAACCGTGATTTGGTCTCTGTTATGCATAACTGATGTATTGGCAGCATTTATAGGCAAAAGAGACAGCAACTCAGTCACTGCCCCATTGTGGGAATGAGTGTCAACAGAGCATCAATCATTTTTAGCTTTGCATGTTGGATAATTTATGTTTTGATTGATTGCAGACATCCATTTGTCAGACATTGGCAGCCATTACTGGGCAAAACTACACTGACAGGCTCCCTGCCACTTACTGAGAATGAGCGTCAACTGATTGTCAACAATTTTCTGCTTGACATCTTCGGTAATTTATGTTCCGATTTGTTGCAGACATCCATTTTTCAGATATTTGCAGCCTTAACTGGGAGAAACTACTGTAACATGCTGCCTGCCGCATCCTGAGAATGAGGGTCAACCAAGCGTTAACGAATTTTACCTTTCGATCCTGGGTAATTTATGTTCCGATTGTTTCCAGATATCCATCTATCAAATATTGGCAGCCTTTACAGGCATCAACAACAGTGTCATACTCCCTGCCGCATCCTGAAAATTATCGTCAATGGAGCGTCAACAGTTTAAGTTGTTGCATTTTTGGTAATCAAGGCATCGCCCGGATCTTCGCGTTCATAACGTAATCATTGACTGCCCTAATAGGCAAAAATAGAATATATCAAAGGTTAAACAGAGTTTCCAAATTAATTGATATTGCAAGCTGCAAAGCATGCAAAAAAAGTATTCTTTATTGTTGAAAACATGATTTTGATAAGATACTATTAACAAACACGAAAAACATGAGCCGTATATGAATCTATGGATGGACCCACTGGGCGACCCCCTGACAACCCATCCAATTCAAACAGGTTGGGAGGTCACCATTGAATCGTACTTGAGTTGACGGTCTGGGATGAATGACAACCTGGCACGCCAAGTTGGCAACGGTTTGGTTTTGACCCGGAGTTGAACCAAGTGTGATGGTCCGGCACCATTGCTAACAGGTGGCGTTGCTGCTGGTTGAAGTGGAAAGAGTGTTTTGCACCTTCCATAGGTCAGCAGAGTCTTTCGTGTGGCATTTTGACAATGATGGCAGGTTTCGGTCTGATTTTCACAATCCATTGCCAGGTGTCTTTCTGTTGCTGCAACCACTGTTGTAGGCCCAGCAAACTCAACACCCCACTGGCACTGTTGTTGGCTTTCGGCGTAAGGTTTCTTGATAAGGTACTACATTTCCTCACTTGCAGCTTGCAACATGCCTCCCTCAGCCAGTTGAGCCATTTTAAAGGCAAGGTTAGTGTTAGCAACGGTTCCAGGTTACCCGGCGTCAGTCCAGATTGGACCGGGAACCAAGACACCGGTCCGGGTTGGGAACCGCCAAGGAACCAAACGGGGCAACTCGCACTGGGTCGTTACCCGGACCAAGCTAAAACCCTATGTTTTTTGGCCGGGTACAAACCGGACCACGGGTCCATTTTGTGGTTCCTACATTTTTGGCTCCAATTAAGTATTTGAGTTCTGATGGTATCATGACATGATGTATACGTAGATTGTGCAGCTTTAGCCGCTCTTTCACCTACCGCTTCCAAATTTGCGATCTGACAGATATTCGGTGAGTGGCTGTGAAATAAGCGTAGATTTTAAGCGAAATGCGCTGGTTTTCGACAGCGACTCAACGAATATTGGTCGGATTGCATATCTGAAAGCGGGAGGTGAAAGAGCGGATAAAACTGCACAATCAACGTATACATCATGTCATTATACGATCAGAACTCAAATACTTAATTGGAGCAAAATATCTGGGATTGCAAAGGCTGGGTTTTGAGGTCGAAACCAGCCCAAATGCCAACGGTCTGGGTTTTTCATGTGGTAAAACCATTGCCACGGTTCGGTTCCGGTTCCAACCCTAACCTGGAACCGTTCTAGCGGGTTGAAACCGTTGCTAACACTAGGCAAGGTGCATGTCGGACTGTTCTAGCTGTAACTGATCTCTTTGCATTACCATAGTAGCAGACATGTCGACAACTCCCAAGATATTAGTTGCCAATTCTACATCTGGGATTCTGGTATTACCTCTACCGTACACCCTTCTGTAGTCACTTCCAGGGTGTTTGAAACCAGTTTGGTCTGCTTATGGGAATGTTTGTTGGGAAAATCGTCAATAAACATTCTATTATTGACGATATCTTGAAGTGCAATTTTGTGCACTGTGCGGAAAAATTCCTTGATTGACCATGAAGGTTGCCCATTACTGGCAGCTATAAATTGGTCATGCAGCTTTCTATATATATTAGCTGTACATTATACAGTTAGTCGATGGGCATCTAGCTTGCAATAGATATATTCATATCGTATCCCGTGCTTGATGTTACTCTTGTGGCTTTCTGTTGTACAGAGTGTTTTGCAATGAGTGGCTGGAGTCATGTTTTTGGTGGCTGTGTTGGCAGTATCATGGTGGATTTGCTGCTGTCAGGGTTGCAACTGAGCCTCAGCGGGTAGCGAACCAGCTGAAGTGCCTGTTGGTCTGATCAATTCGGATGTGTTCTTCATCAAACATACCCTCCTTGACATTAATGACGCTGCTTACATCCTTGTTGTCCATATCATGCAACACCCAACATCTGACACTGCATAAAATTCAGCACAAAATACAGCAGTCAATGCTCTGAAAAGGAACCTTTCGCCACTTCAAGCGTGTAAACAAGGCACATCTACAAAGCTACTCGCATGATGGTATCATTGAGCGAATTCAGACAAGATGGGCTTCAAGGTACAAAGAGTTTGAGCTTTAGGAGACTTGTACAGCTTACAATGTACAAAGATGGGTGGGGTGCAAAATAGACAAGACACATACCGTTTAGGCAATGGAGTAAAAGAGTATCAATTGCAAATACTGCAGAAGGAGATACCACTGCAACAAGCTAGCGAGTTCTAGACGCAGAGACAGCAATTGAGCATGAGCAGAAATATACATCACATGCTGAGAAGGCGGGGTTGCCAACAAGAGTACCCAAAAATTCCTTTGAGGAGATATTGATTGCTATTGAAGCCTGTCTGAGCAATCTTGCAATTCTTGATGATAAGGAGGATGTGGACGTCAAGGCTGATGATCGAAATGGTTCAGAGCTGGGCAAGCTGAGCGAGAATGATGAACCCGGCTGGGTGATGGGCACCCTCTCGAAAGAAGTACCACAATCAATGGAGACTTATCTGGTGATGGAGATATGGCATGATGAACTGACGCAACTGAGATGGTGGGACATGGCCGACTACTTCCCGTACAGAGATATGAAATGCTGGATGGCCGCATTGAAGCTTCTGCCAATCGTTATTTCGCTAGCAGACAAGGTTGCAGCGACACCAGGAACAACGAAATTTGTGAAGCTTATCGTGACTGTAGATAATGTTCCCGGAAAATCACAAATGCTAGATGGACATCCTCATCAAGGATGTAGTCACACAATGCTAGGATTCCCGAAACCTCAGTCAGACAAACAAATCATGTCCCGCTTGCCAGATGCGGCTTCTAATTTGCTGTCTATTAAGCAATTGAAGCCTTCTGAAACCCACCAGTGTTTACCCCTGCATATAGACTCGCTAGCAAACAACTACAAAGGAATCAGATTCAGACGATGATAGGTGACACTTCCTGGGTCGTCACAAGATTATATGTGCAAATTCTAATTTCTCAGCATGCCAAAAATTGAAAAGGAAATCGTGTACCAATTTTGCTGGTTGTTGGCTTCTGTTTGACTTCAGTGATCAAATTGTAACAGAGGATAATTCAACTATGCATGTGCAAAGGTCATATGTGCTAAGCAAATGATCTAGACTCCATATGAAGTTGATTGATGACCAACGAACTTGTTATCATCTTGCCTGTTACTGTTACAAGAAAGACAACAATCAAAATTGGAGACAAATGTTCTTAACAAAAGTTACATCAGTGATGTCATACCAGTCGTGCAAGCAGCAGTCAATGCCCAATGTAAACCAGGAAAAACAACAATCGACATGCTGAATTCATCCGTGTATCCAACTGTATATCTCTCCTCTCAGACTTGGTGCAATTGGGTGTCTCAATTTTGGTAATTTAAGTTGTACAAGCTTGCGTATAATCGATGTCTCAAGGGATTAAATAGTTAGGAATATTCTTGAAAAAAATGAAACAGTTAAAAAAACTGTTGAAATGATGAAAATCTAGCGGACCAATCTCAATGAAGCAAGTGTAATAAAGTAGCTTAGATAACTAAATACGTTATTGAGATATTGTGATGAGCTGAACATGTCATTCAATACTTCGAAGCATGGTGGAAGTTTGGACATGAGTCACTGGGATCATTTGAGGAGGATGTGGAGAAGGATCAGTGGATGAGATCAATTCTTGGAAATCTATATCACTATTTGCTGATATAGTCCACAACTCCAACCATGACTCAGCAAGCCAGTAGCAGACATTCATGGATCCGAGGATGATCTTCTGCCGCTACTACTGCCGCTGCTCCCTGCTTGCTTGTCCAGCGGTTGGGTTGACAGTCTCAATCTCACCTGGATTTTCCAAAGTGGAGTCCTCCATATTCACTCCCAGCAGCCACTGCATTCCTCATTTTTTGAGAGAATGTCAGTACAACCTCTTGCATGGCTTTAGTTGTCCATTATAGGTGGTAAGCCAATATGGTTCAGAGAAGGAAATAACCTCAACACGCTCCATGAGGCCGCTTGCAATACACAAGGGTACGCTTGGCATTGCATCTGCTGCCACTTATGCATTGTCACCATCTCGTCGCCTTTGTGCTGCACATTCATCATCATGCAATCTTCATGCTGCACTTTGGTCATCCTGCCACCATTGTCCCTTTCTCTTCACTGGAGGTTGTGGAGAATAGATGACCTGCACTTGCCAAATCGGGCTCCGATTTATGGGATATACATTGCCCCAGCCATTATATTACATCTGCTCAGAAGGGCTCTTTAAAAGTATTGCCATCACCTCTGATATGAGACAGAGAATCAATTATTCAGTGCATCACCGTGGTTAACCCAAATGGCTGCAGCACATCGAGTTCTTCAACCACGGCTGTGATTACAGCTGAGCAGTTCTTGGCGGGAATAATTGCTACCACGGGTAGGGAAGTCTCTTAGCATATCGCAGTCAATTAGCAGGATCGCAAGTTCCTCCAGTATGATAACCGGGAGTCTCTGTGTACAATGCAGTCCTTTATGAGACTTAGCAGCTCCTCCAGTATACTGACTGGGAGTCTCTAAGCACCTTACACCACTTTATGAGAACTGCCAGGTTCTCTGGTACGATAACTGGGATTCTATGGACATCAACAATGGGTTCTCATTCTCGCTGACGGAATTACTCTTGACAATCCACCATATGCAACTAATTCTCTCAACTTTGGTACAATTCTGGGTACTTTGTGGCAAACTGGTATGCAACTTGTTGAAGAGTGGTCAAATTCATACACTCTCAATCGAGATTGCAACCTCCTGAATTTCAGTGACTTATTGGGTGAGACTAGAGGTGACTCCACTGAGGAGATAGTATGTTTTCCATGCCGGAATGTGTACTAGCCAAGTACAATTGATCTTTGCCAGTTTACTTAGAAGGCATAGTAGATGATTGACGGTAACATTCCCATACATGGTGTTCATTTTCTGTCCGTTGTATTGGTTTTGACAATACTAGTTAAACTTGTTTGTCCTCATTGGCAAAATGTATCTGGTAACACAAATTTCCAGTATCATGTGAAGAGATGTACCCCAACCCTTCGCTGCAGAGATATGATGTGGTGACACAGTTGCGCCTGAGAGCGACTGGGTATATATTTAGAAATTAGTGGTCGGATATTTGATAGCAATCTTAGTGTCCTAGTTGCAACCCATGTACACTGGTGCACACCCTGCATGGAGTGACCTGTCACCATTACACTACCATTGGGTAACTGGTTCCAGAGAGATAGGTAGTATTAGCAGTTTCTTCTGAGCAGAGATAATGGTACATACTAGACCACCATGTGACTATGATGGGACTATATTCTTGTTACCTAGCTTATGACACCAATGTGTTTGATTACTGAGATTTCAAGACTAGCGACATTTAGCAGAGTGACACTTGAGTCACAACTTCAGTGATTAGTATCGGCCTATTCATATCTTGCGGAATGACATATGCAGATGCAATTCTATATCTGCAGCTGGAATGATTAATTTTAAAATACCAGCAGTATATACACTTATCAACTTCTTGTACTATATCTAAGCTTTCCAAACAACATTCAGTTAAGTCGCATTTCAGCAGAATTCTATGTACAGCTTACATTATCCAATGTGCGAATACACGAGATCTCAGGGCCTAGCAAGTATTACTGTAAGGAAGTAATAATATAAATACCTCCAGATTGGTACAATTGTCAAACAAGTAAGAAATGAAATAGTCCCAAATATTATCAATACTCTGCTCTGTTCCAAACCAAACCACATTTATTGAGCCTCAATATCGCACAGAATGCATTATTCTTTTCCAATTGATATCAATAATAAGCAGGATATTATTGCTACAAACAGTCATATACATATACCAAATTGAATATAGTACTAACTGTTTCCAATATGCGAATAAGCTCACAGAGAATATTTAAGAAATCGCGAGGTATGTAAATGTCAGTGCGAACAGCTCAATGGAAGAATATCTTGTTATTCATTCAATGGATTTAGATTGTTTCATGATATCTTATTAGTGGTGATTAAAGTAGTTCAAAATTACTTTCCAGTACCAGGGCACTTGTTCTGAAAAGCATCAAGTCCATCTCTACATAATACACTGCCATCATACATCCTTTTGATATATATTCAGTTTTAACTATTCACACATATTTATAAGTGTAGGCAGATATTGGAAAGTCCAACTTTGGAATATATAATAACAATTTACCTCAGCGCCAAAGAACTATTGCAGTATATCCTAACTATTTCTAATAGGATTATGTTATTGAAATTATACAGTCCTTAGGAAAAACTGCTGCAGTATATTTGGCAATAGAACATATATACCAGGGAAATATATGTTACACAGTCGAGATTCTAATCAATGACAGCTTCCGAGATATGAAAATCCATTATCTGTCTGCTCAGTATATATATCTGTACCAATTGTGTAGAGTTTAAACTGATTGAGAAATTGAACAGATGATTTCCAACAGAATAGTATTTAACTTGGGGTGAATTTCATGGAAACTATTTATCAGTAGCAGATTTCAATGAATGTCAGTACAATTACAATGAATGACCAGTGCACTAGTTGAATAGAATTGGTAGTTGACTGATTAATATATCCAATTCTACATTAAGAATACTTGCTACATAATGTACTTCCCATTGCCAAAATTCCTGGAGGATACATGAATACAGCATACTGTCACTATTTGGTAAAGAAGAAGATAGTTATTGTTCGTTTCCAGTTCCATTCTATTTATGTAACTGATCCAAATTTTGGTACATTATTGTCTACTGCCAGTTGAAGGTTCAATTCCTCTTGATTTTACCTGTAGTACAGATAGAGAATGTTAAGGAAAATATTATTCAGATTGATTATTCAGAACAGAAGACTGGAATTCAAATATACTATATTATACTGCCAGACAACATGCACATCTAATTTGACAACATATACATTGAATATACTCCAAATAAACTAGGGAACATTGGCAATAATTTTATAAATTGCATGAGCAATAGAGTACTGATAGTACAGTTACTGCATCTTTCATAAATACATATATTGTTCACTATATTCCCATTCACTACTGGCAACATTCGTATAGCAGTTGATCCTACCACAGTAGCTTTTAGTACTGCAGTACCAACTTTACCCATAGCAGGAGTTTTACATTTTCTGGATATGATTGTAAAGCTCAGGCCTATACTAGTATACAAATATAGCAGAAGTCAATAACTGAGACAGATAGTATACATAAGCAGTATCTAATTCAATCACAGAGGATATCTTGCTGTAATATTATTGTTTAGTATGTTGGTTTGGATCTCATTAGATAGTCAATATCGATTACAATTTGTTTGTGACTTATATTTGTATGCTTCCTATTTGGAATGTGTAAAGAAGGTAATAAGTAAAGATAATGGAATCGGTAATTTAAATTCTGTTATGTTTCCATTATTGTACAGATTATTGTCATTATGCCATATGCCTATGGTAAAAATTACATCTTGACTCAGTCCATGACGATATATACTAACTATATTGATATGTATAAGAATGATATTGTAACTATAGATTGCACAGTGGGTACACAAGGAAAAATAATCATGCATAATATGTAGGTTTTAGAGAAGCAGTATCTGAGATACATATATCTCAAACACTTAATGTATATTGCTAAGAAGTTCTATTGACCTGTTTGTGGACTACATTACTGTGACAGATAAGAAATTATATATACTTGATAGTCTAAATTATACCGCATACCACCAAGTTGAGACTAAGCTGTTGAATACACATCATTTCATCATCACACGTAGAGATTAAAATATCCACTTGGGTGCACAGAGATCTCCTCAACATGCCTGGTGTATTACTTACAAGTGCATATAGTTGTTCACCCCAAGCCTAATAGGCTGTATACTCCAAAATGAAGCTTTCGACGGGCTTCCAAGTCAATCCTCAACAATTATTCCAATTATACCCTAATAATAAATCTCTATATACACTTCCAAGTAAGATGTCAAACATATAACTGAGTAGGCTATTATGTTAGCCCCAATTTTGCACTCTGGTAAACCCATTACCATTTATTGAAGTATATCCCAACTTCTACCCAATACCATACACCTGTTCTACTTAGCTATCTACTTTCAAGTCGACTTACAAGATGCTTTCAAGTACACCTCTTAGTATTGTCTCCCATACACTCTACCATATGCTCTCATGGATACTCCCAGTTGTACTCAATGGTACTCTCCTATCCTACTTTATTGCAAGCTTCAAAGTAAGCTCTCCAGACACATTCATACAATCTGTCCATTATGTTTCCATGTACACCTCTGAGTATATTTCCAAGAATACCTCAGTGTATATTATCAAGTATTTTCCCGATTATACTCTGAAGTATACTGCCAATTACTCTCATAGGCATAATTTACAACTTATTCAACTTGATACTCCCAAGTGCACTTTCAAGTATACTGTGGCGAGAATATTCATTTCTCACCACTGCAACTTACATTAATAAAAGGTAGGGTGGGCAAGTGCAAACAAAATGCCAATAGAGGTGGAGAGGGTAATAGAGAGAGTATATATATTTGAAAGACCTTTTGGTAGATAAAATTATCATTTCAAAGTAGTATGCAACACCTACAAAATATTTCAAGTACTTAAGCATCTGGATAGGAGATTTTTTTTACATACAATGTGTCTGGGCCATTATAGCCTTATTTTTTAATGTATCGTCTGCTGGCTTCCAGTCAAATTGTCCGCATACACCTCTGCATATACAGATTGCATAATATGTAAATCAGACATACGGTGGAGTATTAATCATAGGCTTTCTATCAACTCGCTTTACCATTTCACTAGCAATAGAATTCAATAGTCCATTCTACTTTAGACATCTGTGAATGAAATGGTGAGAGCCACCCCCAATAGCTAATACCTCTAACAATGGAGAGAAGAAAACAAATGGAGATTGAGTGTATACTGGGAAATACTGCTGAATGAAATAACATAATTCCAAAGACAATAATAATAATCTCAAATTTGAATGCCATGTATTTTGAAGCTAGCAACTGCAATATAAGTAGCAATAGAGGTCCTGACGATATACTGAGATTAAAAGTGAGAACAAGTCAATAACTCTCTACAGAAATATATCTTGAAACATTGATAGCAGTCTCAAAATGAAACGCATCTAGGAAAAATGACAGTAACTATACAAATGAGGTGAGTGTCATGACAGAAAAGCAGAAAACTTTATCAATTAAACAAACACAGAGTGAATGGCACACACTGGGAGAATGAAAACCACAGCAAGTATGAATTCTCTATCGATGCAATTAGGTCTCATACTGATAACAAGATCCCAATGCGAAGAACCAGTGTTAAAACCATTTTATTGGATGACAAAAGCACAGCCAAGAGAGCCACGCAACACTGGGCAGGAGAGAAGGAAGCGAAAGTAACCTCTGGAGTCTGGATGGGGTGAACAGACGGATCACGCTCTGACGACAGCCGAGTGGGAGCAGCAGCAGTGTGTAAGCTCGGTGATGAATTGAGGACCAGCCACAGGTATCTGGGCACTGGAAATGTAGCGGTCTTTGAGGCCAAGCTGTGGGCGATTTGACCGGTATTCGGAGAAATGATCATGAGAAGTCAAAGTCTGCTAAAGCACTAAGTGACAACTTCGGCAGTCTTGAATGACTCACAAGCCGCAATTCAACGAACAGCACACATACAGCCGGGCCCAGGCCAGGAAGTACCGAGGCAGAATAATGGGAGAGCAGAGCCTTTCCACGCGCTCGGCACTGGAACGAAGATTCACTGGGTCCGAGGTAACTCCGGCATCGCCAGGAACATGACTGCAGTGCAGCGATAGAGCGGCCATTCACCTCGGCCTTAAACAGAGCATGATAAATCTCCCAGGGAAGGTTAGCAGCCAAGGCAAGGTGAGAGGCCGACCAGTGCTGCAAACACTTCAGCGAGGAACTAAAGGGCAAGACCGGTACCAAGAGAGCTATTCCCATGACGTGCATGAAGGAACTGGCTGTCAGATTCTACCAACTACAGTGTGGGCATGCACCCACTGGAGTCTGCCTGAAATGGTTCAGCCACAGACAGGACAATATATGCTGGTGGTGTGCAGGGACAGTGGCCCAGATATGGGAGCACATTTTCCGCGATTGCAGCCAGTGGAGAGACCAGCAGAAAGCCCTCAAGACAGCGGTCAGATAGGTGATGGGCTGGAAAGCTGGCAGATGCCAACACATGCAGATCTCAGTGCTGTGTTCCATGGAAGCGTGCAATCAAGCTGTAATATACTGCTTCGTGGCTACTGAAGTTGGAAAGTCCCCACCAAAATAATTGGAAGCATAGTATGGACTGGACACAGAGGCCGACTCAGGTGCAGGGAGCGATATCAGTGGGTTTATATCTTTTTTTTCATTTCTGTTTCTGTGTCCATCTTTTAGCATTCATTTGACAGTGGGAGTGAGGGATACCAGGGGGGGAGCTCTGCAATGTAGAGGGCTCACCCAGAGACAGAGGGGGTTTGATGTCCTGTTATAGTCTAGTAGGAGTTAGTGTTACCAACAGGTCCAGGTAACCTGCCAGCGGTCCAGGTTTGTAATGCAAACACGGGTCAATTCGGTTCCAGACCCATCCGAAACCTGACTCGCTGACTTTTGGCAGACCAAATCCGAACATGTAATTGTCAACTTGCGGGTTTCACCAGATTTGGCTAGACCCATCCGCTCCAATATCTGGGTCTGTGTTTCAGGTTTCACATTTATGGTCGCATTCAGATATGGTTCTTTTAATGGTAAAATATTGACTTTGGTACATCATGGTTGATTTTGGAACTATTAGCCGCCTTGATGTGCAAAACGAGCATACTCATGCGCCCTACCACATCCTGAACATGAGCGTCAACTGAGCGTCAATTATATTTAGTCTTGCATCTTCTGTAATATGAGTGGCTCTTGATCACAAGCATCTATACAGAACGATATGGCAGCCTTTATACGCAGTGATGAATGGGATATTCCCACCACATTCTCCAGGACAGCAACAACTTATTGCATTTACAGAGCTACCACTAAGAATTCTGGAGCCTTTTAGTGTACCATAACAGTTAAAACAATGTATATAGACTATAACGGCCAAATCACGCTGTGATTAACTATGATGGAAGGCCAACAATCGTTGACACTCAGTTGACGTTCATTTTGAAGATGGGGCAGGGAGCATTTAACATTCACTTTGCCTATAAAGGCAGCCAATATTTAGTTTATGACAATGTGCAACCTGTCGCCCCCCAGATTACCCATGATACATGACCAACAATTGTTGACGCTCCATTGACACCCATTTTCATGATATGGCAAGGAAGGTATTGCAATCTGTTTTGCCCATAGAGGCGGCCAAAAATTACTTTATGACTGACTACAACCTATCGGTGATGCGATTGCCCAGGACACATAACGAAAAATCGTTTACGCTCTGTTGACGCTCATTTTCAAGATGGGGCAGGGAGGGTATTGCAATCTGTTTTGCCTATTAAGCCTGCAAAAAATAGCTTTATGAATGACTGCAACCGATCGGCGGTGTGATGTCCCAGGACGCATGATCAACAATTGTTTACCCACTGTTGACGCAGATTTTCAAGATGAGGTAGGGAGCTTGTCATTATAATTTTGCCTATAATGGCAGCCAATACTTCGATTATGTATAAAAACAACCAAATCAATTTTCAACTACGAGACTTATAGAACTTATAATTGTTGATGCTCCGTTGACGCTCCGTTGATGCTCATTTTGCCATGGCTGTAGCCACAATATGTAATCATTTAATTTGGCATAGTCCATCATTCACATTGTTTTGGCAGCTTTTCTGGTGTTTTCATTTACGTTCTTCTTGATCACTATGTTGCTCTTTAATAATACATAGTTATATATAATAATCATCTCCAAAATCCCGTGTCTTTCGATCAATGCTCGTCATCAGTTGCAGGATCGCTCAATAGGCTGCTCCGGTCTTCAAAATGGATGTTAGCTGCATTACCACACAACAGATAGTGTACTAACCAGTGTATGTTCCTTCATCAGTCATCATATCTGAATCAATATCTGTATCGTGCTGGCTCTCCTGGGCAGTTTTATCAGGAGTGAATATTCCGCACAAAGAAGAGCTGTATGCGAATACGTATATCCGGCCGGCAATGTGACAATTTCGGAATGTTGAGCTCCGGAAGTGTTACCGGTTGGGGTGGGTGGCATTCCAGGCAGAGGTGGCATCAGCTCTGCAGTCCGCTATCTGCGTTGGTCAGGTGGATGTGCACCTGTTCCTTTCAGTCTCCACCATGTCTGCGGATTCTTTGCAGTGCCATTTTGGCAAGAAAGGTAGCCGGACGTGTGGTTTTGATGAACCATAGCTGGGTGTCTTTGTATCGCAGCCTTCTGCTTATTGTGCCAAGAACACTCAACACCCCGCTTCTTCTCTCCTGGGACCTCAGTGTGAGGTTTCTTAATGAGATATTTTGTTTCCTCTATTGCGGTGCTCAAAAGCCTTGTTTGGTCCTTTTGGCCATATTCAACGCCAGGCACATGTTGGACTGTTCCAGTTATACCCAACCTCCTTGCCTTGCCATAGTAGCAGACATGTTGAAAACTTACAAGACATTAGTTGCTGCATCTAACTATGAAATTTGGGTATTACCTCTACTATATATACTTCCGTAGCCTCCTCTAAGGTGATTAAAGCCTGTTTTGTCCACTCATGGGGATGGTTATAAGGAAATTCATCCGCGAGAATGCCAGAGCTGACAACATCACGACAATCGATTTCGCGGACTGTACAGACAAATGCCTTTCACAACCATGGAGGTTTCCCATTACGGGCACCGAGAAATTGATTACATAGGTCTGTACGGACACCCGCTGTACATTTTACGGTTAATTGATGGCCGTTTACCTCGATATGGATATACCCACAGCCAACTGCATGCTGCTTCTTATGTTTGCTGCTTCCAGTCTTACAGACGATTATGAAATGTGCATCGGGGTGATATGTTTGGTGGCTGCATTTGCAGCGTCGCGTTGAACTATCTTGTGTCTGCACTCTTGCTGTGTGCCAAGAATTCATGCAATTGATGTAGCGTCCGCCAATCAGCCGAACTTCGATTCACTCTCACCCGGCGGAGGTGGTTGTGTATCCATCATGTGCTGCTGTGGAATAGCAGAGGAAGATGATAATGAGAGGAAGTGGGAAGCCCTGAGGACTATATAGTTAGCTTCATGTCAGAATGGAATAAATAGCAGCCAACATGATCGTTATACTCCAGTTGAATCCTGCTGAGTATGGCGGCGAGTTGTAGGGGTTTCCCACCGCCCCGCGATTTGAAATTAGTTGGTCCAATGTTGTTTGGGTGTTAACATGGATAAATTGCAGTGTACGACAGCCGGAAATCACCTAATAGTCAGATATTAATTGGGTATTGTTCGAGGGAAAGAACGTCTGCTGATGTTTGTCTCAAATAATCCCTGGGATATTTCATGAAACTGACGCTAAGAATCAAGTCATGTTGTACAGTTAGCTGATCTATTCCTGATTTATTGATAGTCAAGAGGGAGATTTTGCTATGTTCACGATGAGTAAATGTACCAACCTTGACATAAATGACGCAGCTTGCCTCCATATTGTCCATAACTTTCAACATCCAACATCTTGCCCAACGAACAAAGTCAACACAAACAACAATGGTCAATGCTCTGAAAAAGAACTTTTCGCCACCCCGGGAGGGCAAATATGGCCTATCGAGAACGCAGTCCACCCAACAACATTATCAAGGGATGAAGGCAAGAGCGGCTTGGAAGCACAACAGGTCCGAGCCCTTGGGGCATTGCGTAGTTTGCAATCCAAAAGGAAGCTTGTGTCAGAGAAACAATGAGAAACAAACTTCGTAAGCAATGAAGCAAAAGTGAAATGGATTGAGCATTATGTTGAGAGAGAGGCCGCTGGGGCACAAAAGCGAGTTGAAGACGTAGAGACAGCGATTAGGCAGGAGCAGCAAGATACAGATGCATCTGGAAACTGGGAATTGACGACCAGAGGGCTCGAAAAAACTTTGCTGGAGATGATACTTGCTATGGGTGACAATCTGAGCGATATTGGAAGTTCTGACGATGGGGAGGATGGGGCACATGAGGATAATGAAGAGACAGTGCAGGGCCAGCTCTGCGAAGTTGACGAACATGGCTGGGTGATGGGCACAATGAACAAAAAGGTACCGCAGCACATGGAGAGGTTTCGGCTGAAGCAGATGAAGCTTGATGAATTGACTCAGCCGGGATGGGAGGACACAGCCAACTACTTCCATGAAGGAGTGAAGATGTACTGCATATCTGAATTGAGGGTTCAGGCAGTCATTCAATCGCAAACGAAAGATGATGCAGCAGAACCTGCACCGACATCATTTGGACAGCTAATACACTGTCTTGACAATGTCCCTGGAATATCACAAATGCTGCAATGGACTTCTTGAACAGCAAGTAGTCATATCAGGCTAGGGTCTGGGAAGACGCAGTCAAATATGAGTATACGCAGTCTTGCACCTGCTAGGAAGCCGGATTCATCACCCATTCAGAATGCAAAGCCTGTTGAACTCGTAAGGCTTGACCCCTCAATATAGCCTACACAGATAATTAACATATCGATATTGGATTTGGACAAAATCAAGGTGACGGCTCCTGTGTCATCGGAGGAATAAAGTGGCAAATTTGTGATTTTGATGTCATAACTCTGTGAAATGCAATTTGTGTACAAATTTTATTACATGTCAGCTGATCCTTGATTTCAGTGACCAAATTGTGAGACACCATAATTGGTCTATGTATGTGCATGGGTCGAACCCACCATACGAAATCCCTAGAATTCAAATCACACTGTATGACGGCAAATAAGTGCGATTACTGTTTGCCAATTACTGTTAAGTGAGAAAGTAAAAGCTATATTAGTGACGAAATAGAAAAATAAAATTTAAGTGCATGATGTCAGACAAGTCATAGAAAGAGCTGTCAGTGCTTGATATGAATCTGGCTGAATGACGACCGTCATGCTGCATGCACCCATGTATCCAACTGCATAACTCTCCACACAGACCTGGTGCGCATCGTTGAGATATTTGAAATTTCTTGTGATATGTCATGGAAATTGAAGAGAAGCAGCTGGATGAGAAAAGGTAAAGAGGTCAAGCTATATTTACCAATAACTAGTCAAATGATTTACATGCCGTAAACTGCGGGCCTAAAGCGCAGGAATGGGATAGGGCCACCTGATCTCTCACTCAGACAACGTGGATAGATGTTGATCAGACATTGAGAGCTAACAATGCTCCTGGATGCAAACAATAATTCTTACAAATGCCATCTAAGATATCAATACTGGGTATATGATTCGTTGCGTAGAATAATTAAGTGTACGAAGGATGTTTCGATGTGATTAAAGTGATGGTAAACAGAGTGTCAACGATTTTTAGCCTTGGATCTTGGAAAATTCATATGGGCTGCGCCACGACATTAACTCGTAATCAAACTGTCGGCCGCCTTTCTACACAAATCTGGTGGCGATAACAACGTTACGATGTCCCAAAAATGAGCGTCACCGGAGCATCAACAACTTATGGCCTTACATCTTGGAAAATCCAAGCACTGTGCGGCGACATTTACCCATAATCAAACAATCACCCGCCTTCCAAGGCAAAAAGTATTGCAATAACATAGCTGCTATGTCGCAAATATGAGCGTCAACAGAGTGTCAACGAGTTGAGGCATTGCATCGTAGACATTCAAGGGGCTGTGCCATGACATGAATCCATAATCGAACGATAGGCCACCTTTTTGGGCAAAAATATATTCGACAACATCACAACTATGCCTGAAAAATGAGCATCTCCCAAGAATCAACGATTATTGGCCATCTATCGTCGAAAATAGTGGGGCTGTGCGACACCTTCCATCCATCATCGTACAATCGGCAGCCTAACTGAGTAACAATGCTTCCAACATCATGGTTACTATGTCATAAAATGAGCGTCAATGGCGCATCAACGGAGGGTCAATAATTTTTGATCTTACATCTTGGATGTTCTAAGGGCAATAGAATGCAGCTTACCCACGATTCACCTATCGGCAGCCTTTAACTGGAAAAATACTACTTACAATATTTCACCCGCCTTCTACGATTAAGCGCCCACAAAGCGTCCACATTGTTGGTGGAAGCTCAGCAAGCTACACAGCAATGAAATGCATTATGCTATTCGTAAATGGAATTTTACGCGGTCAGTCTTTGGAATCTGTCCTAGTATACAACTTCACAAATATTCATGCAATGTCTCACAGATCTGATTTTTTTGATTCTAGCACTAAAGTCAATTTTTAAGAACCCGCATTCTACTTTACAATATTGTTATTTTCAGCATTCTGTCGAGTGAGATTCCCTAGCTTTCTAATTCCTATTGCCATGTCGGATTCAAAATAAATAAATACCTCATTGCTAGAGGTTATGATCTTTTCTACAAATCAATGTGTCTTTATTCGTGATTTGAGCAACCTTACTTTACAAATAATCTTTGATCCTTGGTGGGCTTCAATGATTGTAGCCTCGAAATGTCCTATTCCTTGGAATCACTCTACACATGCGTCTTCATGGTGATTTTATTTGCACTGCGGAATTGAGGAAACTGTCAGCCCTGAAATCATATGTATCGTTTGTTATCAACTTTTCTTCGCCATCCATCAGAACATGGGACCAGCTCAATCGGGAAACCCTTACTGGCAAATGCTCATATCCCAAAGTTAAACAAGTTAACACAGTCAGAAGTTTCTGAATTGACTAGTTTGACGCTCGATGAAACGGTATTTGTGATCCTGAAATGGCAAGGAAGTCAAGGAATTAAAATAGAATGTGTGAAGAGGAAATTCTTATTTCACATGCCACTTAATACATATTGATTGAAATGACAGCCAAAACATTCGAAACATACAGCTAAAGACTTTGGAACTTCCAAATATCACCAATGCATGTGGAATCGCTACCCGATGTTAGGATTTGTTTCCGCCCATATTCCCTGGAATGCTATATCTAATCTCAAGCTAGGACGTTCATATAAAGCATTGCGCAGCGAGCTTAAGCTGCCATCGACCACAACCCATAGTAGCATTTGCCGCAGGGAATATGCACTGACTGTGGATGGAATTAATAAGCAATTGCCGTCACTAAATAATGTTAGTTTAGCTTTGGACGGATGGACATCAACTAACACACTCGCGATAACGTCGGCCATTGTTAACTATATGGATCGAAATTGGGCATTGCGTGAAGTACAACTCGCTTCCGATGAGGTTAATTGCCTGTTCTTTTCCCGTTTCGAAAGCTAATTCAGGATGAAATGTCAAGGTCCAACATGCTGGATCAATGCTAGCCCCGCAGTTGAAGGGAGTTCTTGATCGATTCAAGCTTCCCGATGGCCATTTGCTTGGAATTACAACAGATTATGCATCTTCTTATTAGTCGATGACATGCGAGCTGCAATCGACACTTGAGGATTCAGGAATCGAGTGGCCTGCATTGAGGAACCATATACCATGCATGGCGCACGTCATAAAGCTGGCTTTAGGTGCAATCATGAGCAATCTGGGTGTAAAAGACCGAACCAAGTCTTCGGAAATCCATGAGCACCATCAGCAATTTGGAGAGAATGAAAGCATCGAAAATGGGAAGAGTCAAAGACTTCAAAAAGAGGGCACTGCTAGAATTAATAAGCTGTCGGACTTGAGACCAGATTGAGCAAAGATAATTGAGACCATACATACCTCAACATATTTTGAATGTCCTGAAACTGCCATCCATAAAGCAGAGAATGCTTGATGTATTGATTACGCTAACACCTGGTCGTCGAAAAAGTTCATTCACTGGCAAACAGCCAAAATCCACATTGCAGTACTACCGATTATGGATGTGAAGACACGTTGGAAGTTGACAGTGGAGTTGCTTAAGCAAGACTACCGATTATGAGAATTCACCCGAGAGTCGCTCCAAAATCCAAAATTCAGTGAATACCGGCCACTGTTCACAACACAGAACTAATGGACCATTGTTAAGTATGTCATGGAAGTATTGAGGTCATTTCTATATTGGACACTGTGGATGTCGAAGAGGCATAGAGTCACATTGCATCACGTTATCACAGTATACAACGACATGTTTGATCACATCGATGGCGTAATGTGAGCTTTAGATAACAAGAAGAGTCAGTGGAAGGAAGCCTTGTTCTTCGCTGTGAAGTTAGCTCGACAGAAGCTGTCCAAATATTGTGCTGAAGTGACTCCATCGACGGATATGCTTCTCATTGCAGCACATACCCTCGAACCTCTCCGGAAGTTGCGATGATTTAGGAAGTGGGTCTAGGGAATGGATATCAATCCAGAAGACGAGACATCCTATACTACCCAATACCCAGAGACCATCCTGAAGTATGTGGGGAATGAATACTGTGCCAAACATCGACGGGTGGCGGTCATTACACCAGAGAGCATTCCGATTTGCGACCTCATCCCCTCCACAATGGCATCGGGATCCTGTCAATCATCCTTCGATCCATATGATTTGTCCAGTGATAGTGAAGAATACCTGATGTGTAACAATGTGGGTGAGATGACACCTGGACGAAGCAATCGCGTAGCATGCTTATTGACTGCCACCTGGCCCCATTTCACTTCACCGCCTGCAGCACTAAAGAACTGAAGGCAAACTAATCCAACTGTCAATGATTACTGCTCCGACCAAATGGTGACTAGTAGTACATTTTGGATACCGGATATAACCAACATGTGGAGTCAACAGGAGGAAACGCACTCAAAGTACACTGATCTCTCCAATGTTGCGCGCGACATATTATCCATCATACCACATGGTGTTGGAGTGGAGGCCAGTTTTTCCCTTGGCGGACATTTTATCAGCTCGAGGCAGTCAAATACCACAGGCAAAACCCTTCGTGAGACTGTCGTTGTCAAGCAGGTTGCCTGATTCAATAACGGGATTCTGGCAGGGGCTCACCCAGAATTCAATACCATGAACACATGAAACGACTCGGAAATGAAGAAAGGGGCGGAGGAAAGGAACTTAAACTTACTGGCCAAAGTTCACGACTCTTCGGAGATGTGGCAGGGCAGCCAAAATATACGTGCCAATGAGAAGGAATCTCACGCTCAAAGCAAGCAGATGGCCACAATTGGATACATTTGGGACACGGTAGAGATCGTCAGAGCATCCTGGTCACTTATTCAACATGATGGTGCGGCTGCATTTAAATTTTCAGAAAGATCCCATTTGCCATCACGTTTGTCTGCAAAGGATGTCCCTGGAGGACGAACTCAAATATTAAATGTTCACCAAATCCGAACAATCAACCACCATCCAGTAAAAAGTGATCAGGATAGCGCACCTGAAAGCATATGGGACACCGAAGATTGGCTTAACTGCAATGGCAACTTGGATAATCCAAATGACCCCAAAGACGATTGCACGGCAGATGTTGAATCATATATCGAGGAAGGCAGCAGCATCAATGATCCGGAATGCAAATTGCCACCTGATGTGAGCACTGCGCCAAATGTTCCCAGATTGATTTGGCCTACACTGAAATCAAAAAGACAGGCTGAAATGGTGTTGGTGAGAGTCAATGGAATTAAAACAAGGAGTAATAAGTTAGTGAAGAAAACGTAGGACAGAATGCGTCAATGATTCACGAGCTTCTTTACGTATCTTGACCGAGAGTTTTAGTTAGAGATATATTATGCGCGAATGGTGAGTAGTAGCTTGTGAATATTGGTAGTGGTAGCAACTGGTCCGGGTAACCCGTCCGTGGTCAGGGTTTGGACTGGATAAACGTTTCTGTTCGATTCCAGACCCGTCCAAAAAACCGAAACACTCCGTCCTGGCGGGGTTGGTACCCAGACCGGATATAAACCCGCGGTTTTATGGCTGGGTTTATCATACTGCAGAGCCTCATTTTCGCGAACTCAGTACTTTGGCGTCAATTAAGTATTTGAGTTGTGATGGTATCAAAATATGATATATATGTAAAAGATGCAGTTTAAGATGCTCTTTCACCTCCAATTCTCGAATTTCCTATCCGATCACAATTCGTTCAGTTGCTGTGAAATACCGCTGAAAATTTACCAATTTTTGAAGCGACTCCACGAATAGTGATCGGATGGCTAATCAGGGAGATGGAGGTGAAAGCGCATCTAAAACTGCATCTTTTACGTATATATCATATTGTGATATGATCACAACTCCAATACTTAACTGGAGCCAAAGATCTCAGTTTGTGAAAATGTGGAACTGCCCAACAAACCGCGAGTTTGGTGCAGCTCGGTTTATTGATCGGGTAAACCGGTTGCAACAGTTCAAGCTCAGTTCCAACTCGGACCCCGAACCGAACCGCCAATCTGGAACCATTGCGAATACTCATTATCGGTTGATAATCAGATGTATATTAGGTGCAATGAAGCTTTAGGCAAGATACATAGATTTTAGTCGTGTGAGAGTGAACAGTGCAAGATTGTTACAGTGCTCGGCTTTGCCACAGGGCCAAGTCTCAACTGGCCAGAAAAACTACCAATACATTCAAATCATGCTGAAAACTATTATCGATGGCAGCTGATGTTGAATGGACAATACATTAAAATGAGTGTCAACGGAGCATCAACGATTTGTGGTTTCTAAGTATGGTAATTAAACAGTTATTTGTTCACTGTTATGCATAACCAATATATTGGCAGCTTGTATTGGCAAAAGAGACAGCAACATGGTCACCGCCCCAACCTGAGAATGAGCGTCAACAGAGTGACATTGATTTTTAGCTTCGCATCTTTGGTAATTTATGTTCCAATTGGTTGCAGACCTCCATCTATCCGATATTGGCAGCCATTACAGGCATAAACAACAGCGACATGCTACCTGCTGCATTCTGAAAATGAGTGTCAACGGAGCGTCAACAATTTTTAGCTTCATATTCTGGGTAATCTATCTTCCGATTGGTTACATACATCCATTAATTCAACATTGGTACCATTTACTGGCACAAACATCAGCGAACTGCTCCCTGCCGCATCCTGAAAATAAGTGTCAACAGAGAGTCAACTGATTCATTTGTTGCATATTTTCTAATCAAGGCGTTGTGTGGATCTTCATATTCCTAACCGAATTATTGACCGCCCTGATAGGCAAAAATTCAATATATCACAGTAAAACACCGATTCCAAATTAATCAGTATTGCAAGTTGCAAAGCATGCAAAAATGTATAATTGGTTATTGAAAACACAATATTGATAAGATACTATTAACAAACTGCAAAAACAAGAGCCTATATGCATCTATAGATGGTCCAGCTGGGCGACCCCCTAACAACCCGCCAAATTGAGACGTGTTGGGAATTTACCATCAAACTATGCCCAAGTTGGTGGTTCTGGTTTATTTACGATCCGGACCACCAATTTTACCACGGTTCAGTTTAAACCAGGACACAGACCCAAAGTGACGGATCAGAACCGTTGCTATCACTAGTATGATTGTATACAGAATCAATAAACAACAACAACATCAAGATACCAATTTCACTGGGAGAATGATTACTGTGAAAAATGATGTGACTTTGCAAACTGAGCCACATGCAAACAAATGACAATACAATAACTAAGTGATGACTGACTCTAATTTGGATGATTGGAGGAAATCCAAAAACTGACACCTTTTTTGAGCCAGAACATCATACAATCTATGATGATCATCATTTCTACAATATGGAATACTTCAAAGAGTATTGAAATAAATAAAACGGAACACTTATGGCTGACATAGTTTGGAAGAATGGTGACCGGCAGATTGCAAATTTTAGGGGCCATAGGGGATTGAATAGAATTATCATACATTCTGCCAGAAATCTAAAATAGAAGACTGTGGAAGCTGGAGAAGCTGTGTTAAAAAGGAAGTGAAAGAAAATGCTCAGCTCAGGAAAAAACTACCATTTGACCTGACTGTCAACTTTTTAAACACCCCAAGCTAGGATTCATTCATTTTGTCATCTGAATCACCATTGAACTAGCAATCCACTTCCACAGTACTTAACAGAATATGCACTAAATTTACTTCATCTGCTTTTATGACCACTGGTTCTTATTGCCATACCATGTCCTCCTCCAGTCCTGAACCCTCAGAGGATTGGCTATCTACCAATGCTGAATCTTATACCAATGCTATATCGAACCTTGACCATTATCAGGTACAGTTGATTCAGATTATGTTACACCCCTCGCTTAAGAACAAACCCAGTTGCAACTTGCAGCAACAATTCTTACTGTTTTCAGTGCATTAGCTAATAAAGTAAAGTGCATTTGAGTATACAATACACTCAAATGACTTACTGACACAGACCTGGCAGCCATGGACATAACCAAGCAAATCGGGTATTATCACTCTATATTAATCTATGTGACTATTACAATATTCAATGGATTCAAAATATGGCATTGGAGAAGGAAAGGAAGAACCAAGGATCAAGTTTGGGAAGAAAGAGAGGAAGCCAAACCCAAGCAGTATAGAAAAAGTTGAGGAAAATGAAATACTGTAACAAAGGGATGCATATACAGATAAGTCTGAAACAAAAATCAGATCAGATATTGGGTATTTGCTGATGGATTACAATTCCATGCATGAGAACGGGTAGTAGGTGCACATGTAGTGTTCGCAATTGGTCTGGGTAACCCGCTAGCAGTCCAAATTTGGAACAGACAAACAGTTCAGTTTAGTTCCCGATCTGTATAAAACCCCAACCCTCTCCTGCTTGGTGGGCCAAAACCCAACCTTTACCTGACAACCTGTAGGTGTTGCTTCACCTGCCTAGACCCGTCAATTCTAATCTCTGGTTCTGGATTTCTGGTTAATCTATTTATGGTCGCATTCCGATATCTGACTGTGAATTGCAATACATTCAATTTGGTACGTTGTTGTCTTTGTTTGATGGATTGGCTGCCTTTATCGTCAAAAACAAGAGAGACATGCTTCCTGCCCCATCCTGAAAATAAATGATAATGGAGCATCAATGAGTTTTGGTCTTGCATTATAGCTAAGATAGGAAGTACTAGACAGACTTATTAAAAGTTCCGGCAGTCATTAATCCAACAACAGTGAAGTTTGTGACCATTCCTGCACTGATAACATTTGGTGAACTTCTATGGATACTTAATATTGTCCCCGGAAAGTTGCAAATGCCACAAGGGACTTCTCGATTGGAAAGTAGTCATATCAGGCTACGTTCTGATGAACCACAGTCCCATATACACCTACACTCACTCCTGCCTGACGTGGTACCCGATTCGTCCCTGATTAAGAAGTCCAAGCCTGTTCAACCCGTAAGCATCTACCTCTGCATTTAGCCTCCACAGCGAATTACCATACTCGAATCGTATTCAGACTAAGAAATTGTAATGGCATGTTCATTGACAGATGATAAGGGCTCAAATTGCGATGTTTCACACTGTACCTCCATGAGAAGCAATCGGTGGACCTGTTTTCATACATATCAGCATTTTCTTAAGTTCAATAACCAAACTATGAGATATGATAATTCATTGGTGTATGTCAAAAGATCATACAGATCATACGATAGTTCTAGACACCAAATTGTATTGATTGATGATGGCTGAACGTAATATTGTCTTGCCGGTTACAGTTTGGCAAGCATCTAAATAATGAATTCAAGACGAACTGAGCAAACAAAATTTGAGTCTCTGATGTCATATCCGTCATAGATGGAGTGGTTAATGCGTAATGCGAATCTGTCTCAATGGCCACCGTCATGCTTAGTGCTAGCAATGTTTACAACCTGGTAGAATGGTTCTGGGTAACGGTTGGGACAGATCCGAGCCATGGCAACAGGTTTTACCACACAAAAACCCAGACCATTGAAATCTGGCCGGTTTTACCACCAAAACCCCGGTATTTCAATCTCACAACTTTGGCTCTGATTAAGAATTTGAGTTCTGATCATATCGTGACATGTTCAATATGCAAATTGTGCAGCTTTAGCCGCTGTTTCACCTCCCGCTTTCAGATTTGCGATCCGACCAATATTCTTGCAGTCCCTATTGAAAACTGGCGAAATTCGCTGAAAATTGGCCCTTATTTCACAGCTACCCAACGTATATCAGTCGGATTGCAAATCTGAATGCTGGAGGTGGAAGTACTCGCAAAACTGCACAATTCGCGAACACATCATGTCATGATACAATCAGAACTCAAAAACTTAATTGCGGCCAAAGCTGGAGGAAATTTAAAGTTGCAACCACAGTCCGGTTCCAACCCGGCCAAACACCCACGGTTCTAGATCTTATCCAGGTCACAACCCTGCCAAGACCAAGCGGGTCAGTTTATTGGACAGGTCGGGGACCAAAGGGAACAGTATTTCCAGACCGAGCCCGGACTGCTGGTGTGTTACCCGTACCCGTTGCTAATACCAGTCATGCTGGCTTTACCCATTCGTCGAAGTGCATCACTCTGCACTCAGACCTGGTGCACATGTTCCAGATGTTGAAAATTGCTCAGAGTGGGTAATGGAACTCAAGGAGAAGGAGCTGGATAAGGTGAGGTGAGGAAGTCGGGCTATACTAATCGAAAATTACTGTACGAATTAACTTGTAGTAAATTGCCGTCGGAATGTGCTGGACAGTGACAGTGCTAAGTAATCCATCGTTTAGATAATGTGTGTAGCAGTGGATCAGAAACTGAGAGTCCACAAGGCTGTTGGATGCAACTGAGTATTCGTAGAAATGATACATTGGCTGGCATTCAGGACTATATGATGATTTCAATGCAATGTGTGACCATACAACAACTGTTAGGATGTTTTTATGGTGAGCGTTAATACGGTGTCAACGATTTTCCATTTTACACATTTGGCAATCAAAGGACTGCATTGTCGCATCCTCCCAAAATGAAAGTATTGGTTATCATTATAGGGAACAAGGAAAGTGATACACTCATTGCCCCATCCTTGAAATGAGCGTGAACAGAGCATCAACAATTTCTGGTCTTGCATCTTGCATAATCCTCAGGCTGTGCAATGACAGTATCCCATAATCGAAGGGTTGGATGTTGTTATTGCTAATATTGATTGTGACGATGTTGTAAGCGCCTACAAATGTTCATCAATGGAGCATCAATGATTGCTAGTCTTGGAAGTAATGTAATAGGACAGTGATTTGCTTGCTGTTGTACATAGCAAATGAATATGCAGCCTGTATTGGCAATAGGGACAGCTACAAAGTTACTACCACAGTCTGAAAATAAGCATCACAAGTACATCAATGATTCATGGTCCTCCATCTTGCTTAATCCAAGGGTTGTGCAATAACATCAACTCATAATCGAAGTGTCAGATGTTGTTATGGCTATCATAGTTAGTGATGATTTCGCAAGTGCTTAAAATTGAGCATCAATGGAGCATCAATGATTGTTAGTCTTGGAAGTAAGGTAATTGGACAGTAATTTGCTTGCTGTTGTACATAGCAAACGTATATGCAGCCTGTATTGGCAATAGAGAAAGTTACAAAGTTACTACCACAGTCCGAAAATAAGCATCAACAGTACATCAACAATTCATGGTCTGCCATCTTGCATAATCCATGGGCTTTGCAATAACATCAACTCATAATCGAAGTATTGGCAACCTCTATGGGCAATATCGTTAGTAATGATATTACTCCCGCCAAAAATAAGCTTCAAGGAAGTGTCAATGATTTTCTGTCTTGTAAGTATGCTAATAGAAAGGTGATTTGCTCACTATTATTCATAAACAACATATTGGCAGCTTTTAGAGGCAAAAGACTAAGCAACACGTGTACTGCCGCAGTCTGAAAATAAGCAATAACGGGGTGTCAACAGTGTATGGTCCTGCGTCTTGTATAATCCAAGGGCTTTGCAACAACACTAACCCGTAATCGAAATATTGGCTGCTGTTATGGGTAATATTCTTATCAGTGATGTCCATACCACCTAAATTGAGGTTCAATGGAGTGTCAACGATTTTTGGTCTTGTATCCTGCATAATCCAACGGCGGAGCAACAAGATTAACCAACAATCAAAGTATTTGCAGCCTTTACAGGCAAATGAGAAAGCAATACAGTCACAGCTGCATTATGAAATTGGGTGTCCATGATTTATGGTCTTGCATTGTACATTATCCAAGGGCTGTGCAATGACAGTAACCTACAATCGAAGTATTGGCTGCCTTTATGAGCAATATTGTTAGTGAGGATGTCGCTACCACCTAAAAATAAGCATCCACGGAGTGTCAATGATTGTTTGCCATCCAAGTAAGGGAATTGGAAGCAAATTTTGCAGCCGTTATACATAACCACCGTAATGACAGCCTGCATAGGTAAAACAGAAAGTGATAAATTCACTGCCTTATCCTGAAAATGAGCGTTGACAGATTCTCAATAATTTTTGGTCTTCTGGATATGGCAATTGAAAGTTGCTGTGATCACTGGTATGTATCACTAACGTAGTGACAGCCATTATAGGTAAAAGAGAAAGTGACACGGTCACTGCCCCATTCTGAAAATAAGCATCTACTGAGCGTCAACAATTCTTAATCATGTCAGTAAGGTAATTGAAACTTGATATGGTCCTCATTATGTACAACCAACATAGTGGTAGCCGTTATAGGCAAATCAGAATGTGACATAGGCAATACCCCATTCTCATAATGAAAGTACACCGAGCATCAACAAATTCTGGTCTTGGAAGTAAGGTAATTAAAGATTGGTATGGTCACTGTCATGCATAACCAAGGTATTGGCTGCCATGATAGACAAAAGAGAAAATGGCAGAGTCACTGTCCCTATTCTGAAATTTGTATCAATGAAGCGTCAATGATGTTTGACTTTGCATCATGGAAAATCTAAGTGTCACTTTGTGGCTCTACATCATATATAACGTAATGGCAGCCTTGTCATGGAAAACAGTGTACGATATCATCGTAAACCTATTACAATAATTTGCTTCAATAGAGCATCAACAATTATTGGCTTTGCATATTAGTTAATCATGGCATCGAGCAGATTTTTAATTTTATAACGGAACTGTTGATCGCCTTTATAGTCAAAAATACAAGCTAACAAAGGAAAAACACAGATGTCAAAATCATCAATATCACAAACTGCAACACATGCAAAAAGAGATTACTGGATGTTGAATACATGATTTTGGTGAGTTACTGTTATCAAAATGCAAAAGCAAAAGCATTATATGAATCCACAGATAGACCCACTGGCAATCCCGCAGACAACCCACCCAATTCAGATCGATTGGGTGAATACCATTGAACTGTACCCCATTTGACAGTTCAGGTGTTTTGACAATTCAGACCACCAATTTGGAAGCAGTTGGGTTCCAACCCAGACCTGGACCCGAAGCGATGGTCCAGAATGCTTGCCATCACTCTGCACATGTGAACCTGGCATAATGATATGTGGGCACATTGAGAAAAATGTTCTGGAGTTTCCAATGGGATACAGTAACCAGAAAGATAAAATTCAGACTCAAGTTGTGACATTTAGCAGGCAACCAGCAAAGTCAGATGAATTCAATACATAGCTTTCATGACTCCAAAGCCTGTCAATGTGCCATCCAAGTAAGTTTGGGACGCAAATAATAGACACTGTGGTGTTTTGAGAAGCTGCAACCTCAATAATTTTTTAAATGATTCTAAAGCAACCAATAATCACAAATTGACCTTGCGAATACTATTCAACACCAAAATAATTCCAGTTCATACTGAGAAGTATGATGCTGCTAGGACCCCAGTGGTTTCAAAGAAAGCACGCATTACTAGTGTTAGCAACGGTTCCGTCTTCGGACCGTTTGTACTATAGCGGTTGCAAGAAAACCAGGCCCCAGGTGGTTTGGTCTGGGTTTGTGGCTAACGGTTCCTTGAAGCAAGTCCTTGAATATTTATCCAATAATTTAGTGTTTGGTACATGAAATATGGAGCTTCAGATGGCGCATCTTTTGGCCGTCTCCGATTTTTGATATCTTCAAAACTCAGCAAGCTGCTTTGAAATTATTGTCATTTTTGGCCGAAAAACGATGTTTTTGGGCTACCGCTTGCTGAGATTTCAAGATATCGAAAATCGGAAATAGCCAAAAGATGCGCCGCGCAGAGCTGCATATTTTACTTACCAAACACTAAACTCTCTGATCAATATTTGTGGCCTTAAAGTGATGGTTCGCTTAAAAAATCGTCGATTTTTGATGGGGTAAGGCCATTGCCACGCAGACCTATAAAACCAGCCGGGTCCAAAACTGGAACCGTTGCTAACACTACGCATTACTCACACTTCTGCGATTTCCAGCAGTAATGACAATACCATACATACAAATATCCAATGTATACTAGTCAATTTCAATAGATTTGTTATTGATTTGTGTATCTCTTTTGCAAAATCCAGATACATGCAGGTTTTCTTATGCAGCCATTGGTAAACATTAACTTCAACTTGATGGAAGGTTTTCCACTCAAAGAAGGAAGAGTGTTGAAGGTTTCTGAGAGATCCATGTGGATATAGAATAGTGTAAATACTATTCAAAGCAATAGAGAAAAGGTCAGTTAATAGAGGGGGGGTAGTTGCATGGAGGCTACAAGTCTTACAAATTATGATGGAGCAAGAATTCTATTAGAACCAAGTGCAACACTTTGACACAGATACCACGCATTTGAACTTAAGCACTGAACAGACAGGGAGAGGCTAAAACTGGAGATACAAGTGGGAAGTGGAGAACTACCTGGAGATGAAACAGTTGGATACCAGGATCTTCTTAGAGGTGTAGTTGATGGGTGGGAAGACAATTGGGAAAGACAAAAACATAACTGGAGGTAAATTCATGATATTTGCTAGAGTAATACAATTTTGCTTAGGTTAAGAACTTAGTATTTTGCTAAGCCTCTATTTGTACTTTGTTTTGGAAAAGTACTACTGAGCCAAAAAATACCAAAGTTGGCAATGGATGGACCCAGTGTTACACAAATATTACCAAGTATGTGAAGCTTGTTTCCTTCATGTTTAGAAGTACACCAGATGCTAGATTTAACTGCACATGATGAGCAATTACTTCAGCTGTATTAATACAAAAACTTAGGGATGAATAGTTTAACCAAAAGTTCTACCATAGACACCCAGGGAAATTGTTGACATCCAAGAGTATACATGCAGTATAGATATGCCAAATATTTCAACTCAAGAACAAGAAAGCTTACATATATATGTTCATAAATAAAGAATAGTCTCTCCCATAAACATTTGTAGAGTGGGGAATCATTTGCAAAATAGTAAAACGAAGTGCTCTTCATATTGAATATGAATGGCGTTTTGGTCAATAAGGTGTGGATAATGTACACTATGTGAGACTATTCAGAAGATGTTACCAGCCAGTGCGTTGCTTCACCATGTTGCTAATATATTGAATACTACTGATCTGTATCCTACTGTGAGGGCGGATTTGAGTGTGGTCATCACGTGGGTTGGTTTAGGGCTGAGTGCGGTGGAGCCGCATGCACTTTAGTTCTTGTGTACGTGTCAATTAGACTTAACGAGAGTCAGTGAGTTTATGTCAATAGAGAGATTCAGGACACAGGACACCGGAAACCATACAACAGGTTACAAGCCCGGGCACTTCACTGATTTGATGAATTGGACTTGGATTGCGGCATCATCGACAAGGTCTCAGAGAAGTACAGACAGACTGGACACGTGTACGAACAACAAGATGGTCGAATCCACAGCTATATCGATTAAGAAGTTTGATGGTACAGACTACAAGAGCTGGAGTTTGGAAGTTGAAATACTCTTGGAGCAGAAGCAGGTTCTCAGCATTGTCGATGGATCAGAGCAAGCACCAGAAGACTTGACAGAGCTCAAATCATGGAAGAAGCAACATGGAATCGCACGGTCGACTATTCTCATCGCGATGGAGAGGTCATTGCAGCAGCAGTATGGCGTTCAGGAGGATGCAAAGGCGCTGTGGGATCAGCTGAAAGAGGACAACAAGTTGAAGGTGAGGCTGAATGTTTGGGCTTTGCGAGATGAAATGTCAGCTCTGAAGTTGAGGAATTGCGAGAATGTGCAGGAATACGCATCGATGATCCAGGGGTAGGTGAACGACTTGAAGCTCTGTGTGGAGTGTTCGACCGGTACGATGCAAACAAGCGAGCACAGCTTCTACCTGATGCAGGGTATACTGAAGGATGATGATTGGAGGGTTTTCAGCCAGTTGATGTACGACCAGATCGACACCCTGGCCGACAAACTGGAGGAGATTGTCATGAAGATGAGACCCCACAAAGTGCGGTTACAGCAGGAAGACGATTCGGGGGTGGCAGCCATGTTCTCAAAGTTGCGGACAAAGAGTGAGCAGTGTAATTCAGAGCACTCTCGGAAGTCCCAGAAGTCCTGTGATACCGGCAGCAAGAGTGAAAGCAGTAATTCAGATGATCAGGAGAAGCATCGTCGCAGGCAGACTCAGGAGTGCTACAGATGCCATAAGGTGGGGCACATTGCACGGTATTGTGCAAACACTGCACCAGTGGAGAGCGGAGCACTGACAGTGACAACGGCAGTGGCAACAATGATGACGACAACATCAATTGAGAACTATTGGATGACTGTCACAAATCGAGAGAGCCCATCCAAGGAGAGCTAGTACGTGGATTGTGCCACCACTTCTCACATTTGCGGAGATCAGTGAATGTTCGAACGGTACACAGAGTATCCCAAAAGCGATGGGCAGGAGATTTGTGATGTTGTGGGAAGGGTAGCGGGCAAGGCCATCGGGTATGGAGATGTTTGATTGAGGCTTCAACTACCTCGAGGCCGCCACCACATACATGACGCAGTTGTGAGGAATGTCTTGCATGTAAAAGGAGTACACAACTCGCTGTCCCAATTGCGGCTGATGGATCGGGCATTGCGGATAGTCCCAGTCAACGACTATGGGATCAATATATACGACAAAGTGCCAGCTGAGAGTACTGGTCTAGGTCGAGGAAATCTTGTGGACATGGCACGCCAGATTGGAGGGTTATAGCAGCTGGATGGAAAGGTTGCAGGAAAGCTACATCGATCAAGAGAGAGCAGATGGCACCCAGCACAGTGTTCTGCTGATGAGCACATCTATCGACAGTTTCTGGTGCCAGAGGAGCCACAGCAAGTGATTTCGAGCGAGATGATAATTGGTTCAAAGGATCTCCAGGCAAGGTTGATTGCTTCTGAGGAGCTCCAGGTAAGATTGTTTGTTTGGGAGGAATTCTGGGTTTGGTGTCATTTGGGAGGAGCTTCAAGCAAAGCTCTATCTTTGTTTTTTTTTGAGTTCAGTACTTACAGTTGTGATACCGCCCTGAAGTAGTGTGGGGGTGTATTTAAGTGCGGTTATCACTTGGGTTAGTTTAGGGTTGAGTGTGGCGGAGCCGCATCCACTATAGTTGTTGTGTACATGTCAATTAGACTTAGCAAGAGTCAGTGAGTTTAGGTCAATAGAGAGATTCAGGATACAGGATACTTGACACCATACAACACCTACGAGAATAGCTGGTGTTAGCAAAGGTTCTAAATTCCCGGGTCAGTTCTGGGTCCTGTTCCGACCTGGAACTGAACCATTGCAACGGATCCTACCTCATGAAAACCCGGACCCTTGCAATTGGGCCAGTTTTACCACCAAAAACCCGGCATTTCAACACCACAAGTTTGGCTCCAATTAAGTATCTGAGTTCTGATCGTATCATGACACCATCAACATGTAAATTGTGCAGTTCTATGCGCTCTTTCACCTCCCGCTTTCAGATTTGCGATCGGACCAATGTGCGCTGAGTTGCGAGCGAAAACCCGCGAATTTCGTGTGAAATTTTGCGTTATTTCCCAGCGATTCATTGAATATTGGTTGGATCGCAAATCTGAACGCGAGAGGTGAAAGAGCGCATAAAACTGCACAATTTGCGTATTGACCATCTCCCCATACAATCAGAACTCAAATACTTAATGGGAGCTAGAGGTGTCGGAACCGTATATTTGGAACCACGGTCCGGTTCCAACCCGGGCAAAAACCCAAGGTTCTATGTCCAGTCCAGGTAACAAACCCGCCAAGACAAAGCGGGTCGGGTTTTTGGCCGGGTCAGGAACCGAACCGAACCGAACCGCCGGCCAAAAACCGAACCTCTGGTGGATTACCCGGATCCGTTGCTAACACTAAGAATAGCTAACACTATATGTACTTTTAAAGAAAACAAGCCAGACAATGGCAAATCAGACTGGTTTATGGAACTATCAATCCCAAATTAGCATTTGTCTGAGTATTTTGAAATATCTCGAATTTCAATCCATTATGTATTACTGAAATATTCATACGAATATATCTGAACACACGACACAAACACGTGATACTGGGGAGTAGAGGTGTAAAAAATGTCTGCAGTATAAAGATTCACTCTGGAATAATCTGAGAAAATCAATTGTGTATATTCCAATCCAGACAGAGTTTAATGACACAATAAGGATTACAACCACTTGGATCCAAGAATTTGGTCATACAGCATTATTGCTGCTGAGTTCAGCAAATGAACTGGAATAACAGCAAAATGAGACTGATGTTGCAATACAGCACCTGGAGGAGTCAAGAGATGCCAATAATTCTAACTTTGTTGAAGTAGCCAAAGTCCAACATAAAATCTGGAAATCTGTAATTTGGCTCTTCTATGCACAGTCCAAATTGCATAACCTCCCACCACAAATCCACAAGCTAGGTGATGAGGACTTGATTGTATCACAGAAATCACACAGGGGTCGTAAACTTATAATCTGGCATAGCTTAATCAAATTTGATTTGTTTGCCAGTATAATCTTATCCAATTTACTTAGTTCATTGTATGGAAGAAATACATACACAGAGTCTGAGATAGGATTACCCCTGGCAGTGTATAACATCAGTAACAACAGATATTCCAGATTGGTATAGTCGTAGGTTTGAGATATACGAAGAGTGGAAAGTGTGAATTTAACTGGAACATCTTTAAGAAATTCTTACAGGTATCAGCAAATGATATAATGAGTTATTGATACTTCATGTATCAATGTAATACAGCACATCTGGGATGAAAGAACAATCCATTCAAACAATCTTATGGTAGATGTTTTGCAATGGTGGGAATATAGTGTATATGCAACTAGAAAATGCAGGTCATCAACACATCACGAATACATTCAAAAAGCAAGAAATGCAATGTGTTATAATTGACCTTTGTAAAGCAACACAATTATGGGAACTTAGCTTTTGGAAGGGGAAGAAATATCTCGATTAGTTAAGTTGGACTCATGTTTCTTATCAGTTTACCTTAACTAGTGATTTCCCTTAGCATTAGAATATTTATTATATAGGCAAAACATCAGCCAAATTTTGTTGACAAGGGCAGAATTGATGAGCATAATCGACCCAACCACAAAGATGACATGGGGAGAGCAAAATGGAAGGAGTAACGATCCAGAATCAAGATCCAAAAAGATCACACCAGGGAATGCTAAAACCACATAGAGATTAAATACACAAAGTATTGGTACAGATTTCCATACAGGTAAATAAAAGCTTTCCACGCAGCCATTGGTATGGGAGGACAGCTACCACATAGTAACGAGTTGCTTACACTAACCTTTAATATCTGCACTAAATGTTGCAATCTCACCAATCACTAACTTCTCATAACTAGCTCAATTTCATGTGTATAAATAAATCACATTATGGCAGTACTTACCAATGTGATAAATTTTGAAGTCTCTATAGCTAGTATCACCACCACTGCAAATCTAAACTCTACTGTAGCTAGTGTCACTATAGTCCCCACCACCCTGTCCCCACCACCCTGCCACCATGACAGCAACTACTACCACAGCTATCACTAGTGCAGCCACCAATAGCACTGCCATAACCATAACTGTTAGTATGTATATCTCCCCGTAGCAACTGTCTACTATTGCTAGCAATTCTTTTCCACAATTCATTTCATCTATTAAGTTAGAACCACTCATCAGGAGTATATTCTTGCATAAATGTGTAAAATCTTTACTAGGATTCACAAACATAGCTGCCCTAGACTTCACTCTCCAATGCCAAGCACTTTTCATACTATTATTCAATTACTTGGTTTATAATATTACCAATTCCACAGCTGCTCATTTCATAATGCTATCCACCCTGCCAGACAGAATTTTACCCTGAAGGAGGTTAAAATATGCATTGTAAAAAGGCTACGCAAAGGCCCTAAATAGCACTGGCAATATCAGAGAAATATTCAGATACAACTGTACCATCCGGAAGCAGTAGAGATACGCAACAGTTTGGCAAGTAAACCTCGCACAGTATTTTCCCAGAATTCAGGAAACCCTTTGGAATTCCCTTGTAAGTGAGATGTGGTTGAGACTTACAGCAATTGACAGCCAAATATCTATTGAACGGAATTTGGCAATAGGATGCCTTTATAGTACATACATCAACTCATGTTTCAAGTAATGCCAGAAGTGCTAGGCTACTAACTGCTATACTGTCTGTGACATTGAAAAGGTTGAATAATGATATATACACATTATGGACTACTGGATAAAGAATTTGACTCTGATGCAATGGAGATGGAATGGTACTGGGGGTTAGTAATATGACTGAGTAATTACACTGATATGGATCACTGTGACCATGCCAATTTTATTTGTATTATCCAACTCTCAGTACCACCTTTATCCTGTAATAGTGCAAACACCACCACTGAATATAGCCACAGCCAAGGAAATGAAAACCAATCCCACATAGATCAGACTCAGAGTACAATTAAAGTGCTGGTGATGAGTCTGGCCAAGGATTGACCTAAAGGTGAAGCTGGTATTACTATTTTAAAACAGATCATCACCACAATGTGGAGAAAAAGTCATTTTGCAATGGGTAATTTACCATAAGCTATTTAACCTGTGGTAGTCACCCGGAATGGGCATAACTGCAGATGATGAAATTTGGCCCAGGGCCATTATATGTAACGTGGATACTAAATGCATGAGACACTGTAAGCTTAAGGTAGTATTTTGATCTGACCTCTACACTTTGATTTACTGACTAAGTACACTGGGGGTGATAGCAAGAGGGTTTGTGCATGACATTAAGTAATCAGGAATACTAGAGCAGCACTATGGATCATTTGACAGAGGCAAGTGGTGCAATCGGCCTGTCTGGTCAGAACTCATGGTCAGTTGTCAGTGTAGTGACCATGATCTTGTCAGAGGCTCCACATGCTGTTGCCCTGGACATGTAACAGCCCATTCTCAGCTGTCAGAGTCTGCACATATAGTCACCATGATCTTGTCAGAGGCTTCTCATGCCATTGCCCAGGTCTGGTCAGAGCACACTGTCAGTTGTCCGAGTCTGCACATATACTCGCCATTATCTTGTTAGAGGCTTCTCATGTAGTTATCCTGGTCTTGTCAGGGCCCACCATCAGTTGTCAGAGTCCGCATGTATAGTTGCCCTCATCTTGTCAGAGGCTTCCCATGCTGTCCCCCTGGTATTGTCAGAGCCCACTGTCAGCTGTCAGAGTCAGCACATATACTGGTTGTGATCTTTGTCAGGACTCACGGCAGATTATCAGAATGTGGACAACTGTTTCACCGATTGCCAATCTAATCATATTTTTAAAACCATTTGCACTTGGAATGAAATTGGTTAGTGTTCCATCAATTGTCTTCCAATATTGAACCAGCAAACTAGTATAAACTATATACATGAGCAGCTACATGTCCTCATTATCGATTGCCATCTCCGGGTTTCACCATGTGGCTGAAGGTAATTTCCGATCTCGACCATTGATTGCGTCAATCCTGTCCATATGAATAGCCAAGATCATTTTTAGGTACTCTGGTGGGATACTTCCCCATTCTTCAAATAGATCACGATATGTACCTACTAAATTCTCAGATATGTGTGTGAAAAATGGTGTTCTGTATACTCTTGTTTGTATTTCCTTCAAATACCATGCAGAGAAAACCGCCACCAGCTCAGTTATCCAAAGAATACATTACTACAGTTGTAGGAAGTAACTAATGCTCAGCTGTCACATCATTGGTGAAGTGGAATGTATATGGCCATTGTGTGAACTGATTCTATGCATTCTCAAAGAAGGTTCATACGATCATGCCCAATAGTGAACAATGCAGAAACATCTTTCTCGGTATCTAAGTTGGTTGTCAGGACATTCATAGAATCGATGCTGTTTAGCCCTACTTCACAGTCATTGTCTGAATGATGATCCCAGTATATGCAAGGAGAGATTAGCCTTGGTACCAGCTGTTCGCAGTCATCGTTTGACAGGGTCTGACAGCTACTGGCATATCCATCATGGCCCACATCATTAGACTGTTCAGCGAAGACCCCTCGGCCAGCTGATTGGCAATTCACAAGCTTGGTTGTCAGTGCTACTGAACAGTGCTTGAAACATGCTGATACTTAGTGTGTAGATAACTGCTTTTGACACATCAAACTTCTTGATTGCCATACTCACAATTTCGTTCACTTCCTTGTATCTTTCCTCGGACAGTCTGTCAACATCAACTGGGTAGGAGTCCTCACCATAAATTCTGCAATAGAATACATCTAGGGCAATGTCCCACCAATTCTTTTGCACTCCGATCTCACCCACCCTGTGCATCTGCCAGTGGCCAGTATCAATGGGGGATCGGTTCCGCTTTTGCATCTAGGGCTTGCCTAAGCCTGAGAGGTTGTACCAAGTCAATGCTCATATGCAAATGTTGCTCTTAAATGCTAAGCATAGTGCTTCTGGTTACCTAGAGGAGTGACATGGGGTGATTGCAATGACTATGGACTGTCAGCTGGAGAATTTAATGTTGAACGCGGGTGTGCTTATTACCCCCCCACAGGTTGTCAGGAGAATGAGCAATCAATCATGCATACATTTTGTCACTCAATGCGGCGGTGGACATTTCTGCTTCGACTTGCCCACCACCAGTTGTCGGATGGACTAGGTGTTCTCAACTTGAAATTAGCAGTCAAAAGCAGGCATAGCCATTTCTGCTCCTACTAACGTGTGGCTGGCTGCGGGCAGGACTAGGTGTGTGCACCTTGAAATTGTCAGTCAGGCACAAATGTCAAGCTGTTTGGGTTATTATCCTTCCTTGGTTGTAAAAACTGGAAGAATGACTACAGTAATGTAATATGCGGGTTCTTTGACATGGGGATCGTGGTTCAATGTTATCAGCATCCTAATCACTCATCTGCTGGCCATCCAAGCTCTCGTTACTGCCATTATCGCCCCCGGATTGGTGCCATTTTCTGCCATTCTGATTGGTGTGAATGCAACAGCTACTGGCGCCAGAGTTTTCATGATCATTGTTGCGGCTGCTGCCCTGCGACCTGCCACCAGGATTTTGATTAGTGCAGCCACTGCTGCATTCGGATTTTCTAGGAAGGTTCCAGGTGCTGATGCCAGATCTGGTTTTGTGTGCCATTCTGTGCATTGTATGTTGCTGTGCAGGTTCCCATTGGGTGTATCGGCTCTGCTTGTACACTGAATCCACCGCTCATCGCCAATTGTTATATAGTGCATTTCTATCTCCCATCACTGAAAAACGACGTTGTGACAGTTGAAACTTGACACCAATAATATTGATTCCGTTGTCAGAGTTATAGTCCATGTGAATGTCGAAGTTAAGCTGGAAACATGTCAACACCAACTTCAATGTCAGAGTTGAGATTATACCGTATATGTTGGGTGTTCCATGTTAGGGTTGAAGTAATGACAGTATAGGCACAGTTGCTTCTGGTGTCAGAGTAGGGTACATGTCAGTTAGGGCGATTGTCAGACTTAGGGTGATTGTCAGAGTTAGGGTGATTGTCAGAGTTAGGGTGATTGTCAGAGTTAGGGTGATTGTCAGAGTTAGGGTGATTGTCAGAGTTAGGGTGTTGGCAGAGTCAAAGTTGAAGTAATGCCATATTACAGGTGGGGTTGCTTCCCATATCAGAGTAGGGTGGTTGTGAGAGTCAGGGAAATTGTCAGAGTGAAGGTAATTGTCAGAGCCAAAGTTATCCTGTATATGTTGGGTTCTCCTGAGTCAAAGTTAAAGCAGTGCCATATTATAGATAAGGGTACTTCCCGTATCAGAGGAGGGTGGTTGTAAGAGTTATGGAAATTGTCATAGTCAAAGTTATGCTGTATACATTGGGTCTCCTGAGTTAAAGTTGATGTAATGCCATATTTTTGGTGGGCCTGTATCGCAGTAAAGTGGTTGTCAGAGTTAGGGATATTGTCAGAGTTAAGGTAATTGTCAGACTAATACCATATATGTTGGGTCTCCCATGTCAGAGTTAAAGTTATACTGGACTTTCCCATATTCAGAGTACGTTTTATAGGTTCCATATGTTAGAATTGATATTATACCACTTCATTAAGTTTTAGTAATCTGCCTACAATCCTGACAGTATTCATGCCCACAAACCCCTGCGTTGGGCCACACAATGATATCCTTCTCCCACAACCACTCTGGGATCTTGCTCTGGGAATCCCACTGCACAGGTGGATCACAATACTGCACAGCATGGTCTTCACTGCTACTCCAGTGGAAGGGGCATAAACAGTCAGGAATGGTATGCTCTCACATGTCCAGCCGGATCACTCTACTGGTGCTCCATGAGTAGTGGCCGCTGTCTCAACCTGAGTGTGGATAAAGTGACAACCTCACAATTCGAATACTGCATTGCAAATGGTGTAGCATCAACAACCTGCATATGGCAGAAGTTCAATGGGATTTATGGTGTAGCTCTCCAATGTATGAGAGTAGGTATCTAAGAACTTCCAGGACATATCTTACCTGGGCAAGTCTTGGGCAACACATATCCCTATGGGTAGTAGTTCAGGTTAGTTCGTAGTTAGACCCCAATATACCTATAAAGGTAGCTAAGAAAGGTTTGGTTGGACCTCTCGGGCCCCACTTATCCCATATTCGCTTCGCGACCAATAGTGTTCCCAGATCCAATATTGCGTAAATTGTTAGAGTCCGCCATACGAAATTGGCACTGTGCTAGTTAGAAGAGTAGGAGGAGCCTGTTAGAGTCACCTTGTCAGAGCGTCCTTGTTGGAGCGACCTTGTCAGCGCGACCTTGTCTGAGCAACCATGTCAGAGCGACCTTGTCAGAGCGACCTTGTCAGAGCAACCTTGTCAGAGCGACCTTGTCAGAGCGAGCTTGTCAGAGCGACCTTGTCAGAGCGACCTTGTCAGAGCGACCTTGTCAGAGCGAGCTTGTCAGAGCAACCTTGTCAGAGCAACCTTGTCAGAGCGACCTTGTCAGAGCAACCTTGTCAGAGCAACCTTGTCAGAGCAACCTTGTCAGAGCGACCTTGTCAGAGCGACCATATCAGAGCGACCTTGTCACAGCGACCATATCAGAGCGACCTTGTCACAGCGACCTTGTCACAGCGACCTTGTCAAAGCTACCTTGTCACAGTGACCTTGTCAGAGCAGCCTGTCAGTGCAATCATGTCAGAGCCAAGTTCTGCTTAATTGGCATAGTTTACTCACAACTTGGCCATGTGGTAGAAATGGATGCATCCATGTCACAGAACCAATGTTGTTTATTATGTGGCTTGGGGATTTGGTAGATAAATCGAAGTCACAGATCGATTGTAATTTACTGGGTGGTACGTCTGTTCAGCTTGGCAACTTTATGTTGGGAGTGTATAGTATATATATAGGTTATGGAGTACTTTGGTAGCACCATCACAGGCGCTAGAATTCATACTCTTGAATGGCTTAGAATTCCATTCTCTACACATGAGATTCTCTACATAACTACTCTATAATGCCTGCTACAACACGCCACTCATCCGAAAGCCTCATACGGTGCCGGTCTGATGATAATATCTCTGCTGATGAGACGAAGTGAGGGGCAGCTACTCTATTTAGTGCATCTGTTACCAAGCCCAGCAAATGCGTGCCATGTCAAATTCCTATTCGAAAGCGTTGAAGCATCTCACTTCAGCACGGTCAGCCTCTCTCATATCTCCCCAGTGTATATACACTAATGACAAACTTGAGCCTATCACGGGGTGCCATAGATATCTCGTCTGATAGGACGATTGTGCTCCCGCACAGCAGATTAATTTTCTTCGCTTCTTTGTGTCTTCGCTGGTCTGTCATGGTTCCTATTGGTATTGTTTAAAATCGCAGTGTACCTTCAATATAGTTTTAGCAAGTTCTGAAACCATTGTTTATTAACACCCTGACTGTAGAGTACATGCTGAGTGATATACTTGAAGAGAACTTCACAATGGAGATTTCGAATTTTTAATTGATAAAGACCTTTTGTTGACCGAGTATGATCCTGGCAATCTGTATGGATTGTTGCAGTCAGTGCAGTTGTCACATTGTTGTCAGTGTTGTTGTCAGAGAGCTTCTGTCAGAGCGGCTGTTGTCAGAGCGGCTGTTGTCAGAGCGGCTGTTGTCAGAGCGGCTGTTGTCAGAGCGGCTGTGGTCACAGCGGCTGGTATCAGAGCAGCTGTTGTCAGAGTGGCTATTGTCAGAGCGGCTGTTATCAGAGTGGCTGCTGTCAGAGTGGCTGCTGTCAGAGTAGCAGTCAGGCTGGTCAGCTGTCAAAGTGAGGAACTAAATTACTCTTTTTGTTGGTAGCAGTCATCCATATATCTTATAACTTTCCAAAAAGACCACTGTGAGATAACACAATAGTGACCCAACACCCAGCATGGGGCGAATCCGGCAACTCAAAAAGAGACCAACACTGTGAACCCAATAGAGAGATCCCAAATCCAAGAAACAATTCAGAAGGAAACAACCCACAGACCGAAAAGTGGAAAGGAAAGAAAAATCACATATTATAAAACATCCATTGTTAAATTTTGTATTGACCAATCACAGTGGCCCTGAGTGCCTTTCGGGAAATCTCTTGAATCAAGATATCATATACTTGATCAGTATTGAGATGAATGTCCTCACATGCAGTGTTCTGGAGAACACCCAGCACATATATCATTTGTGATTCCTTCATCCCTTAATTGTTCTCTATCAACCTATGGTTGGTGGCAAGGTTTTCCAAATGAGCTGTGTATTGCGTTTATTGTTGTCCATTCCGCTGGACACGTAACCTTACCTGATGTTCCATTGTCTCATTTATACCCTATTCAACCAAGATGGAACTTCGGCAATTATAATGATGGTTCAAGCCCTCATTGCTTGTCAGATGGGGCAAGACATGTACCCCCACCCAGCTGCAGTTGATAAATGACTTATCACGAAGACACACCCATCAGTACTCATTTAGCTATACATTGGAAATCAATTGTAGTCTCAAAGGTGGCAGTACCACACACAGTTAGTATTATTGTCATATGAAGAGTCGATGGCAGAGTAACATGTCACACTTGATGGATGTCAGGGTCAAATGTCAGAGTTCAAATGAGTGGACAAAAGGGCGATTGTGAAGGAATGCTAACCTGTTCGACAAGCCACTGGGTCAGTGGCCAACATACCCTCAGAAATAGCTTTTCTCCATTGCCTTTCGCTGTCGAGGTGTTCCAGAGATAGGGTTTGAGCGGAACCAACTGTAGAGCCCCAAACCACAATGCAGCTTCCACGTGATCATACATCATACCCTTCACCGTTTCAGGCAGAGGTATTCAATTCCTCCTGCCTGTGATAGTCTTTTCAAATGCAGCAATAACCGTCCTCAGCATGACCAGGTTTGGCCTTCTCGTGTCACCAATCACGGAAGGTAATGTCCATAATCGTTTGAACGAAGATATATCTGGATCCAACGAGACAGGGCCAAAAATACATGGTACCGAGACAAGGCAAATCCACCACCAATGAGGGCCAAAACACTTCGTCTTGCCCATTATTGTAACCTGTGCGGAGGCAACCCCAGTTATTCTCTCTCTAAGCCCCTTAGACATACTGTGTACCAAATACATACAGAATTGTCCCGCTCCTGAGGACTTCCTGAATGTAACAAGTTTGGTGGCTACATGCATAGGACAGGTTATTGATAATGGGCTTTCTGTTTTTGAATGGGATGTGGCTCACAATTGTTTGCCGTAGCTGTAGTGTGCATAAAATCGCAAAAGTTCACTTCCCAATAGTTTCGTCGGGGTGGTGCCATCTGATTAATAAATCCAATTTTGGCATGGCCTTTTCTAATTTCCTCACTTCACCAATCAGGGCCAACATATAATCATCCGAAGACATTTTTGTGCAGTGAACAAGTGATCCAAATTCTGGGCCATTCTTCTACGGATCTGCAACAGGGGTGAACCTAGCACCACGTTCAGTACCTGACACATTACTTCCATCCGTGACCCTATCATCGTTGATGTTGAAAGAATCATTGACTGTATCTCGTGCCAGCTGTAAGATCAACCAGGATGAACTCTCCCGAAAACTCTGAATCCAACGAATGTCTTCAATGCGATTTACCAATTGGGTTGCCCTTAACATTGATTTCTAGAGCGGCACCAGACTGAGTATACAGAATGCCACATGCATATTTTAATCGCGGGAGTCCATTTCAACGATCATGCCATTAGCCTTCCTAAACTTGCTGATTGGGGTTCTGCTCGTTCTCACCCTCTGGGTCTCATCCATGATACCCCTGTGCAATATGCCAGGGCCCCAAAATTTGGAACCCTTGGCTTCTTCAGGGTTGAACTGCTAGTAGAAAGTCTGAAATGTCGACATTACGACTACGACTGTTAGCAACAGTTTCGGACAGTCACCTCAGGTCCAGCTCCGGGTCAGGGTCCAAACCAAACCGTTACCAAAATGGCTGTCCGGGTTTGTGAATAAACCCCAACTGACCACTCAGATACCGTTCGATTGCAAACTTCCAAACCGTCTGAATTTTGCGGGTTGTCAGGGGGTCGCCCAGCGGGTCCATCTATAATTCATATAAGGCTCCTGTATTTGCAGTGTGTTAATAGTATCTTGTCAAAATCGCCTTTTAAGCAACCAATAATGCACTTTTGCATGTTTTGCAGTTTGTAATGTGAATTAATTTGGTATCTGTGTTTCACCTTTGATATATGGTATATTTCCCTATCAATGCTGTCAATAATACAGATATGTGCGTGAAGATCCGCACCATGCCTTGATTATGAATTATGCAAGACCTGAAACGGTTCACGCTGAATTGATGCTCATATTAAGGATACCGCAGGGAGCATGTCGCTGCTGTTTTAGCCAGTAAAGGCTGCCAATATCTCATAAATGGATGTCTGCAACCAATCAGAACATAAATTATCGAAGATGCAAAGCTAGAAATCGTTGGCACTCCGTTGACGCTCATTCCAAGAATGGGGTGGTGACTGTGTTGCTAGTATTAGCAACAGTTCCATTTTCAGACCATTTCCACTATAGCTGGTCCAAGCAAACCCAGAACAAGCCAGTTCCGTTCCAGTTTTTGCCAAATGGTTCCCTCAATTAAGTCCACCAATATTGATGAGAAAATTTAGAGCTTGGTATGTGAAATATGCAGCTTCGCATGGCACATCTTTGGTGCTTTCCAATGTTTGATATCTTTAAAACTTAGCAAGCAGCTTTGAAAATAAAGTCATTTTTGGCTCGAAAACGGTGTTTTGGCGCCACCGCTTGCTGAGTTTTGAAGATATCGACAATCGGAGACAACCAAGAGATGCGTCATAGAAAGCTGCATATTTCACATACCAAGCTCTAAAGTGTCTGATTAATATTGGTGGAGTTGATTGGGCAGTTCGCTTAAAAAATCGTCGAGATTTGATGTGATAGGGCCATTGCCATGCAGACCTATAAACCCGGCCAGTTCCAAATATGGAACTGTTGCTAATACTACATGTTGCTATCTAGTTCACCTATAAAATCTGCCAATACGTCCGTTATGATTAACAACGACCAAGTCACTCATGAAATACCGTACTTACAAGACCACCAATCATTGACACTCCATTGACACTCATTTTAATATATTGTCCATTCAAATCTGCTGCTACCAATAATTGCTTTCACCAGTATTTGACCATATTGGTGGTCTTTCTGTCCGATTGAGACTCGGCCCTGTGGCAAAGCCGAGCGGCGTAATATTCTTACACTGTTCACTCCCACATAAACTAAAAATGATGTATCTTCCCAAATAATTCATTGCGCCTGCTATTCATCTGTTTATGAACCGATATTCACAAGCTACTGCTCACCATTTGCCCATAATATATCTCTAACTGAAAGTCTTGGCCAAGCTACATAAAGAAGCTTGCAAACCATTGACTTATTCTGCCCTACTTTTTCTTCACTCCTTAATTTCTCCTCGTTTCTAATGCATTGACCGTCACCAACACCTTTTCAGCTTTTTTCTTTGACTTCCGAGTAGTGTTAGCAACAGTTCCAACCCGCTTAAATGAGTCCAGGTTAGGGTTGAAACCAGAACCGAACCGTGGCAACGGTTTTACCACATGAAAAACCCGGACTGTTGCCATTTGGGCCGGTTTCCACCTCAAAACCTGGCCTTTGCAAGCCCAAATGTTTCGCTCCAATTAAGTATTTGAGTTCTGATCGTATCATAACATGATGTATACGCAGATTGTGCAGTTTTAGCCGCTCTTTCACCTCTGGCTTTCAGATTTGTGATCCGACCAATATTCATTGAGTCGCTGTCGAAAACCCGCGAATTTCGGTTAAAATCTACGCTTATTTCACAGCCACTCGACGAATATCAGTCGGATCTCAATTCTGAAAGCGGGAGGTGAAAGATCGGCTTGAACTGCACAATCTACATATACATCATGTCATGATACAATCAGAACTCAAATACTTAATTGGAGCCAAAAATCTAGAAATCGCAAAATAGACCCGCAGTCCGGTTCCTACCCGGCTAAAATACACAGGGTTTCGGTCCGGTCCAAGTAAGAAACCTGCCAAGACATAGTGTTTCAGGTTTTTGGCCGGGTAACGAACCAAACTGAACCGAACCACCGGCCAAAAACCGAACTGCTGGTGGGTTACCCGGACCCGTTGCTAACACTACTTCCGAGTTGGCCAAACCAATCAGGGGACATTTGGCGGGGCACTCACATCCTGCGGCTCTGGGGGTTTCGGATCCTCTATGCCATTGTTGTGCTCTATATCGGATTGATGGTCTGCTGGGCAATCATCTTCACTGTCATTTGGATTATCCAAATTGCAATTCCAGTTTAACCAATTTTCAGTGGCCAAAATGCTTTCAGGTAGGCTATCCTCGTCGCTTTTGACTGGCTGACGGTTGAGTGTCCAGATTCGGCAGACAATTAAGATTTGAGTTCGTTCTCCCGGGAGGTCCATTGCAGACACACGCTGGTGGCAATGGTAATCTTTCTGACATTTTCAATACAGCCGCACTATTATGTTCAAGGAGTGCTCAGCCAGGCTTTCACGATCTCTTCCGCATCCAAAATATATCCAATGGCTGTCATGTACTTGTTTTGAATGCGGGATTCCTTCTGTGTAGCACATAGGATCTGGCTGCCCTATCACATCTCCAAAAAAAGGGTGTTGCCTGTGGTTTTTTACTGCCACCAGCCAATCATATCATGGCCAACGGAAGAACTGGCCTCCACTCCGACACCATGTGGTATGATTGACAATATGTTGAGCGCCACATTGGAGAGATTAGCGTACTTTGAGTGTGTTTCCTCCTGTTGGCGCCAGCAGTGGGTTATGTCCGGCATCCAAAATGTACTGCTAATCTCCGTTGGGTCGGAGTGGTAATCATTGAGATTTGGATTAATTTGACCCCAGTTCTCTGGTGGTTCCTGCAGGGTATTCAAATAGAGCCTGGCAGCGGACAATAAGCAAGCTGCGCAATCGCTTTGTCCAGGTGTCGATTCGGCCACATTGTTAGGCGTTAAGTATTCTTCATCATCACTGGACAAATTATATGGATCAAAAGATGATTGACAGGATCCAAAAGCCATTGCAGATGGGATGAGATTGCTGCACAGTAAGCTATCGTGATTATTGACCGGCACACGTTGATGATTTGCACAGTATTCATTCTCCACGTACTTCACAAATGCCTCTTGGTATTGGGTAGTATAGGATGCCTCGTCCTCAGGATGAATATTCATTTCCTTGTCCCACTTTCTATATGATCGCAACTTTCAGAAAGAATTGAGAATATGTGCAGAAATGAAAAGCATGCCAGTTGTTGCAGTCACTTCAGCATAGTAATTGGACTGCTACTGGCGAGCTAAATTCCCAGCGAAGAACAAGTCTTCATTCCATTGGTTCTTCTTCTTTCCGAAAGCTCGCATCACACAATCCACGTGATCAAACATGATATTGTTTACTGTGATGATGTGTCGCAATCTGACTGTATGCCACTTCGAGATCCACAGGGTCCAATATTGATATGGCATCAATACTTCCATGACATACTTCGCAATGGTGCATTTATCTTGACTTGTGAAGAGTGGCCGGTAATCACTGCATTTTCGGTTTTGGAGCCACTCACTTGCGAATTCGCGTAATTGGTCGGCATGCTCGAGCAACTGTAGTGTTAAGTTCCAACGTGTCTTCACATCCATCATGAGAAGTACTCCAATGCCGACTTTCGCTGTTTGAGAGTCAATGAACTTGTTTCGGTGACCAGGTGTGTGCGTAACCAATACCACAAGCATTCTCCGCTATTTAAAGGCCAGTTTCTGGACTTTCAAATATCATGAAATACGTACTTTCTCAATTATCTTTGCTAAACTTGGTCTTGTGGCCGACACCTTCTTGATTCCAACATTGCCCTCTGTTCGATGTCTTTGACTTGTCCCAATGTCTATGGTTTCATTCTCTCCAAATCGTTAATTGCCCACATGGGCTTCCCAAGATTTTATGCTGCCTTATATTCCGAGACTACTTATGAATGCACCAAATGCCAGCTGTTTGATGTGCGCCATCCATGCTGTATGGTTCCTCAATGCAGGCCACTCAATTCCAGAGGCTTCAAGTGCTGATTGCAGCTCGCCTGTTATCGAGTAATTCGAGGAAGTATTATCAGTTGTAATACGAAGCAAAAGGCCATCAGTAAGTGCAAAATGATCAATTACATTCTTCAAATGTCCGGCTAGCCCTGCTCCAGTATGTTGGGGCTGGACCTATCATTCTTGATTAGCTTGCTAAAGCGGAAAGGAATTGGCGATCAAACTCATCGAAAGCAAGTTGAATTTCACGCAATGCCAAATTTCAATCAATATATTAAGCAACGAGAGAGGTTATGGTTACTTCGTTCGTTCTTGTGTATCCGTATAATGCTAGGCTTACTCAGTTTGGTGATGGCAACTGCTTCTTACATGCATCCACAGTCAGTGCATATGCCCTCCAGCAAATATTGCTAAGAGTCGTAGTGGACGGCAGCGCTAGATTATCGTGTAATGCTTTCCACCTCCGTCGTAGCTCCAGATTCGATACAGCATTCTATGGAATATGAGACGAAACAAATCCTAACATGAGGTAGCAATTCCACATGTCTTGGTGAAATTTGGAAGTTTCAAAGTCCTTAACTGCCAGTTTAGAACCTTTTGTCTGTCAGTTTGGTTAATATGGAATAACCTGGAGGACAAAGATGATTTGACTCTGCGAACTTACTATTGTGATTCCTCAACTTCCTTGCCTCTTCAAGATGGCCAAAGCTGTTTCATTCACCATCGAACTAGTCAATTCAATAACCTCTGACTCTGTTAATTTGTTTAACTTTGCGATGTGAGATTTTGCACCAACTGTTTCCGCATTGTACTGGTCCCATGTTCGGATGGATGGCAAAGAACATGATGACAAACTATACATAAAATACCACGGCTGCTGGTCTCCTCAAATCACGTATAAAGGCACGCTTGTTTTTCAAAGAGATCATAATATTGAGGCAAGAGGAGTTGAAAATTTTTCAATCCGACATGGCGGTAGGAATTAGAATACTGGGTAATCCGACCCAAAAGACTGCCAAAGGTAAAGTTACAGCATACCAGAATGCCGGTTCTCAAATATTGACTCTACAGCTACAAGCAAAACAATCTGATCTGTAAGACATTACATGAATTGTTGGGAAGTTGTATACAAGGACAGAATGTAACGACTGACCGTGTAAAACTCGAATTAGAAACAGCACAATGCAGTTCATTGCTGTGTAGCATTCTAAGCCTCCACTGCGATTGTTGACGCTCCGTGGACACTCAAATGTAGGAGGCAGATACGATATCTTCAATAGCATGTTACCCAATAAACGCTGCCGATAGGTTCATTGTGGGTTATCTGTGTTCTATTGGCATTAGGTTATCCAAGATGCAAGATCAAAAATTTTTGACACTCTGATAACACTCTGTTGACGATCTCTTGACACTCATTTTGGGACATGGTTAGGATCTTTTCAGAAGCATTTTTACCTAGTAAGCCGGCCGATCGTTCGATTATAGATCAATAATGTCACACAGCACCATGATTTTCCCAAATGCAAGGCATAAAATCCGTGACGCTCCGTTAATGCTTATTTTTAGAGCATAGTGACTATGTTGTCAAAAGAAATTTTGCCAAAAAATACCGCCAAAAGATCCATTATGGCTTAATGTCGCCATACAGCCCTTGCATTTTCCTGGATGCACAGCCAAATGTCGTTGATGCTCCATTTATGCTCATCTTTAGAACATAGTAGCGATGTTGTAACAACAAATTGTGCCTAGCAAGGCGGTCGATAGTTCAATTATGGATTAACGTTGCTGCACAGCCCTGGCGTCTTGTGCAATGCAAGGCTAACAGTCATTAATGCTCTGTTGACACTCATTTTTAAAACACAGCAACGATGTCCTCATAACCATGTTTGCCTGGAAAGGCGGCCGATAGTTAGAGTAGGAGTTAATGTCACCACGCTGTCCTCTGGATTTTGCACGATGCAATCCCAAAAATCATTAACACACTATTTCAGGATGTGGCAATGAGCGGGTAATTTCCTTTTTTCTATATACCGCTGACCGATACATTCACTTGCGAAGGATATGACAATGCAGCCCATTGATTGCCCAATGTGTAAGACTAAAAATCTTGACTCTCTGTTGACGCTTACATTAATCACAGTGAAATAGCCTTTCTACATTCAATAATTGTATGCAGCCAATCATATTCACATTATGGATATCGAATATTGTGTTTGTATGTATTATCATTTGCATTCTGGAGTTTTGTTAGCTCTCAATTCCTGATCAACTGCAATCCACACTATCAGAGTGAGAGATGATGTGGCCCTATCCAGTGTTCCGAAGAGGCCAGGCTGGGCCGGTTGTGCATAGGCCAGGCCGGGCCACCCTTGGAGGCAGTCAATAAATGAGGGCCAGGCTGGGCCTGCAGGCTTTTCTTGGCAGCCGGGCGACAGATCTGTACGCCCAAGCCGGGTGGCCGGTGTGGCAACTATTTCTTGCCAGCCAGGCGGCTTTTCGTGGCTGACTATGCCTAAACAGAGTATTTTGTTTGAATGATTCTCTGCTGCCTTTATTAAGACAGTCTGCAAAGTACGAAACACAAACCATATCCAATGCAATTATCATAGCCCTGCCATTGCCGTATTCCATCCATCAACCGGACCAAGGCTTATGCAGGCCAATACAGGCATTTTGAATCACGTGAAGGCCGGGCGGCTTCTGACCAAGGCCGGGCCTGAGCCACCCAGAGGGCAGACTTTCAGAATGGAGACACGGCCGGGCCGCTTAGGAACTCTGACCGCATTACACTCCTGCACGTTCGGCCGGTAATTTGTGGCATGTAGATCATTTCACTAGTTTTTGCTGAATATAGCTTGACTTTTTCACCTTTCCTTATCCAGCTCCTTCTCCTTGATTTCAATGATGTAGCATAAGAAATCTCAAATATCACAACCATGTGAATGAGGTTGGTGCGGAGAGTAATTCATTTGGATACATGGATGAATGCGGCATGATGGTCGTTGTTGAGACTAATTTGTCATGAGCACTGACCGATCTTTCTATGACACGTATGACATCACTCACTTAAATTTTCTTACTACATTTTGTCACTCATATAGCTTTTGGTTTGTCGCATAACTGTGAGCTGGAAATAGAAATGGAATGTTTTGGCTGTTGTTTGGTGTGATTTGGATTCTAGAACTGTCATATAGTGCATTCGACCCTTGCACATGCACAGACGACTTATCACATCTCACAATTTGGTTACTGAAATCAAGAAAAAGCTGACCCGGAGCAAAATTGGTAAACAAATTACTTTTCACAAACATATAATGTCAAAAATTATAGTTTGCCTCTGTATACCTCCGCTGACTCCGGAGGCGTCAGCATGTCTTTGTCTGGATCGAAAATCTCTATCGTGATTAGCTGGCAGCTATATGCAGGAGTAAAAGCTTACTGGTTCAACAGGCTTTGCATTCAGCTGAGGTGACATATCGCGCTCTGTAGCGGGCTCACGACAGGATATGTTCATATTCGACTACAGCTTCATAGAACCTAGCCTGATTTGACCACTTCCTGGTCCAGAAGTCCCATGCGGCATTTGCAATATTCCTGGGACAATCTCAAGACAATCCAAATCCTCTCCAAATGTTATCGGTGAAGGTGCAGCAGCGTCTTCATCCGTTTCTGTGTGAACGACGGCTGCAACCATCAATCCGGATGTGTCGTACTTCTTATCTCTTTCACAGATATAGTCGGCTGCATCCTCCCATCCTGGTTGTGACAATCGGGCAATATTGACCTCCTTCTGTTGAAACCTCTCCACGCGGTGCTGTACCTTGTTGGTGATTGTGCCCATCACCCAGCCGGGTTTGTCATCTTTGCTCAGCTTCCACTGCTCAGTCTCTTCATCATCCTCATCTTCCCCATCCTCTCTGTCATCAGGACATGCAAGATCACTCAGACAGTATCCGATAGCAACCTTCATCTCCTCAACAGTCTTTTTGGGCTCTCTGTTTGTCAATCCCACGATTTCAGCATGCTTTATATCTTTCTGCTCTTGCTGAACATCTGCCTTTGTGTCATCAACTCACTTTCTTGCCTAGTGTTAGCAACGGGTCCAAATTCCCGGGTCAGTTCCGGGTCCGGTTCCAATCTGGAACCGAACCAGTGCAACGGGTTTCCACACAAAACCCGCTCCTCAAAAGTCAACATTTCTTGCTGCAGTCAAGTATTTGAGTTCTGATTGTATCACAACATGATCAATACGTAGATTGTGCAGTTTTAGTCGCTCTTTCACCTCCCGCTTTCAGATATGCGATCGGACAAGTATTCGTTGAGTCGCGATTGAAAACCCGCCAATTTCGCTTAAATTCAGCCATTATTTCAAACCCATTCAACGAATATCAGTCGGATTGCAAATTTGAATGCCGGAGGTGAAAGAGCGGCTTGAGCTGAACAATATACGTATTTACCATGTCATGATACGATCAAAACTCAAATACTTAATTGGAGCTACATTTGGTCGAACAGTAAAATGGAACCGCAGTCCGGTTCGAACCCGTCCCCGAACCCGGTGGGTAACCCTGTCTTCTGGGTAACAACCCATACTGGACCATCCGGTCCAATTCCAAACATGGACCGCAGCCGGGTAACCCGGAACTGTTGCTAACACTATCCTTGCCCCAGTGGTTCCTCTCTCAACATCATCCCGAATCCATTCCTGTTTCTCTTTATTGCTGAGGAAGTGTATTCGTCGCTGTTTCTCTGCCACAAATTTTTTTTTGAATCTCAAGCTGCACATTGTCCGTAGGGCTCCGACTCTTTCTGCCTCCAAGCTGCTCTTGACATCTTTCGCTTGATGAGGTCATTGGGTAGACTGCTTCGTCTATTAACTGTATTGGCCCGGCGGAAGTGGCGAAAAGTTCATTTTCGTAGCATTGACCATTGTAGTTCGAGTTGACTTTGATGTTGGGTTAGAAGCTGGATGTTGCAAGATATGGACAATATGGAGGCAAGCTGCATCTTTTATGTCAAGGTTAGTACGTTTACACTTCTAGAACAAATCAAAACCTCCCTTTTGACTGTCAATAAATTGGGAATAGTTAGGCTAACCCAACAACATCACTTCATTGTTTGCGTCTGTTTCATGCATTATCCCGGGGATTCTTTGACATAAACCTCAGCAGACGTTCGTTCTCTCGAACAATCTCCCATGTAGAGCTGACAATCATACAATTTCGGCTGTCATACAAAACACGGTATCTCTGTGAACCAGCAAACAACAACGGACTGACATATCACACATCTCGGGGCTGTGGGAAACTCCTGAAACTTGCAGCTATGCACAGCTGGATTCATCTTGAGTATAACGATTATGTTGGCAGCTAATTATTCTGTTCTGACAGAAAGCTAACTATATAATCCTCAGGACTACCCACTTCTTTCCAGTATCATCTTCCTCTCTTATTCAATACCAGCAAATCATGCATAGACAACCACCTCAGACAGGTACGAGGGAATCCAAATCCCACCGATTGGCAGGCGCTTCGTCAAATACATCACTTAGCGGCATGCCACAAGAACACAGACAGTGGTTGGTCCGCAGCAACGCTGCCAATGTGGCCACAAGAAATATGACACAGGATGTACATTTTCAAATCATCCGTAAGACTGGAAGCAGCACACATTAGAAGCAGCACGCAGTTGGATGTGAGTATATCCATACCAAGGTATACAGCCGTCAATTAATCGTATACCATTCAGCGGGTGTACGCCAAAAGCTACATGACCAAGTATCAACTGCCCTTAATGAGAAACCTCCATGGTTGACCAAGGCATTTATCCGCACTGTTTGCAAAAACAAACATCATGATTTTGAAAGCTCTGGCATCTTTGCGGACAAATTTCATGATAAACATCCCCAGGAGTGGACAAAACCGGCTTTAATCATCTTAGAGGCAGCTACCAAAGCGTATATTTTTCAGGTAATAGCTGCCTTTCATTGTTTGAAGCAGGAACTAATTTCTTGTAGGTATTCAACATGTTTGGTACAATTGCCAGGCAAGGAGGTCATGTACAACTGGAACAGTCTGACATGCGCCTGGCCTTGAATATGGCCAAAATAGCCAATGGAGGGTTTTCGCAGGCCGCAATAAAGGAAACAGAATACCTGATCAAGAATCCTTGTGCCAAGGTCCAAGATCACAAGAAGCAGGGTGTTGAGTTTCCTGGGCATCACAAGGTGAAGGCTGCGATACAAAGACACCCGGCTATGCTTCGTCGAAACCACACACCCGGATGCCTCCCTTGCCCAAATGGCACTGCAAAATATTCGCAGACAAACTCAAGACGCAAAGGAACAGGTGCAGCTCCACCCAACCGATACAGACACCAGACTGCAGAGCCGATGCCTCCTCGGCCCAAAACATCACCCGCCTCAACCAGTAACAGTTCTAAAGCTCAACGCCTTGAAATCGTCAATTTGCCGGCCGAATATGTGTATTCACATACATCTCTTGCCTGTGCTGAATTTTTTACCCTCAATACATCCACCCAGGATTGTGACCATGATACAGATTTTGATCCAGCTATGCTGCCTGATGAAGAAACATCCACTGGTTAGTACACTATCTGCTGTGTGGTAATGCAGCTAGTATATATTTTGAAGACCAGAATACCCGATTGAGCGAACGTGGCAGTGATGACTAGCATTGATCAAATGGCACGGCGTTTTGATGATTATTATTATCCTGAATTCACAGATACTGTAAAGTATATTTTAAAGGATATATTTATATGTATTATTAAGGAACAATGTAGTGATTAAGAAGAAAGTAAATGAAAATGCTACAAAGGCTGCCATATCAACGTGAATGATGGACTATGCCAAATCAAATAATTGCATATTGTGAATACACCCGTGGCACAATGAGCATCAACAGAGCGTCAACAATTCTTGGTAATGTATCTTGGGTAATCTGGGAGGCGATTGGTTGCAAATTGACATAAACAAAGTATTGGCTGCCTTTGTAGGAAAGAGAGAAAGTAAAACACTCCCTGCCCCATCATGAAAATTAGGGTCAACGGAGTGTCAACAGTTCTTGGTTGTGTATCTTCGGTAATTTACAGGGTGATAGGTTGCACATAGTCATAAACGAAGCGTTGGCTGCCTATATAGGCACAAGTAAAAGTAAAAAGCTCCCTGCCCATCAAAAAATGAGGGTCAACAGAGTGTCAACAATTCTTGGTTACGTATCTTGGGTAATCTTGTGGGTGATAGGTTGCACATAGTCATAAATGAAGTATTGGCTGCCTTTATAGGCAAAAGAGAAAGTGAAATGCTCCCTGCCCCTGCTTGAAAATAAGCATCACCAGAGTGTCAACGATTGTCGGCCTTCCATTCTGGTTGATTACAGCATACTGCGGCTATAATTGTCTATATACATGGTTTTCACTGTTTTGGTACGCTAAAAGGCTCACAAATACTTGGTGGTAGCTCTTTAAATGAAATTAGTTGTTACTGTCCCGGAGGATGTGGCGGGAATATTCCATACATATCTGCCTATAAACAATGCTATTAAGCCGTTTATGGATGCTTGTGATCAAGTGCCACTCATATTCGCGAAGATGCAAGACTCAAAGTCATTGGCGCTCTGTGGACGCTCATTTCCAAGATGGGGTAGCGAGCGTTTTGCTTGCTTTCTTTGCAATAAAAACGGCCAATACTATGTTTATGTCTGTTTTTGACCTGTCGCACCCCCAGATTACCCAAGACACACGACCAACAATCATTGATGCTCCGTTGACACTCATGTTCCGGATGTGTTAAGGCACGTGTTTTCCTTCGTTTTGATCATTGTGGCAACCAGTACATCGAAAATGGACTATGACGTATCAATGTCAATGTTTTACGATCAACAGTAACATATCTGAATGCGACCATTATTGTGAAACCCAAAACGCAGACCTGGAGATTAGAATCGATGGGTCTAGCAAAACACGGCGAAACCCACAGGTTAACGGGTATGGGTGCGGGTTTGGCCCACAAAGAGTCAGTATATCGGGCTTATTGACAGGTCTTGAACCGAATCGACCTGATTTTGGAGTCCAAACCCGTATGGCTAGTTAGTTACCTGGACCTGTTGCTAACACTGATGACTACTCTCCCAGGTTTACCATCAAGAGTGGCTCGATGGGGTGCTCTCCTCCAGCAAATAATACCATAATGCATATGTACAGTTAACTCAGTGAACTTAGTCACTGTAGCGTCCAATTCTGCCCCCATCAGTTTAGGGCTATTTCAATCTTCGCTTGAAGTCACTATAGTGGTATGTATTCTGGTCATAGCATAAAATTAATTTTGGAGCAGGACCTCCCAGCACGGCTTGGGCAGCTCACTTCCGTCTTTCTCACCGCATTCAAGGTTCGCTGTGTGTTCATTTATGTTCAACTCCCATTTGTTATATCGAGGCGATGGATTCTTCATATTTGCTCATTGACTGTGACCTGGTGATATATTAATGCTAGTGCTGTCAGAGTCTAAAGATTGTTAGTGTGGTGAACAGTATATCTCAAGTGAACAGCAGAAACTAACATTGCCAGTACAGCAGTCATCAGCCAATTGACCTGCCTTCACCATGCTATTCTCCTTCACTGCCATCCAATTCCCTGCAATTGTTTGGTGTGGTTGTAACTGTGTGGGATTGTTGAGCGGCTTGAAAGTTCTGATCTCCCTGGTGATGCCCAACACTGCCATTGACTCCTCCAAGGTTTCTGTCTGAAATTGCAAGTTATCTATCTGCTCTGCTAACCTGCGAGTAAAAATTAGCTTCATTCAATATTCTGACACCTGCTCTGACACTGGGCTGCGCTCTTACAACAGCTCTGACAACAGATCTGGTAGCGGCTGAGCTCTGACAGCAACACTGACAGCAGCTTTTACAGCGGCTGAGCTCTGACAGTCACTCTACAGCGCTGACAGCGACCACTGTGGCAAGGACTGTGACTCACCAGTCCACATCGACATTATCTGTATGGTCCTCCTTCAGTGCTTGTCCATCAGGATTTTTGGCTCCATCTAGTTCCATCAGGGCAATGTTGTGGATGACTGCATCTACCTGGGCTAATTCTTCCATGTTTTGATTGTCAAAATCTTGGTCCACTTGTTCCGCAGTCCGGTCGGGGGAATGAGTCAGTGGTGCCTTGTGAGTAGTTGGCACGATCCCCAGATCGGAATCGTCCTGGTCCTCTGGCATTCTTAGTAGCTCTTTCTTCCCTTCCCCTTCAACCTGCTCCTCCAAATCATGCAGTGAATTGGCACTAATTTCATCTCCGGACCTGTCTCGTGAGTCAATAACAATGTGTTCGCTATCCTCGTCCACTTGCTTCAACACAATGGTTGCTGTTCGTTCCAGGTTGAGGAGGTCATTCTTGAAATATTCAATTTCATTTTTCGTGTTATCCACCATGACTGTCTTGTTGATGCTAAAGAATGTCGCCATCAGACGGCCTTTAATTTCGGCAAAGGTCAGACAATCATCCCAGCTTGATTCGTCCAATGTACTATCAATCATTGCAACTCTGGACAATGGAGTATCACCCTAGGTGGACTGTGTGCTCGGGAAATGGAGGTCAACAGCCTCGCTGTAGGTTGCCGGATCATATTGCTAAGTAGTCCAGCCAACAAGTTGGTCATACAACTGGGATGCATTAGAATTCTTTGTGAGGAGTTTCAGATCTGGAGGCCTTTTCCACTTTTCCGCAATATCAACCAGGTGATCATCTTCCATCCACATAATTCAAAGATCAATACTTTCTTCTGTGGCTTTTTGGTAACAATTTCCTGGGGAGGTGCCGCCCACAACAGATTGAGCTGGTGAGCTGGTTGCACTGCATTTAGACCTCCTGCTGTGAGATGTACAATTGAAAGTGGTGAGGGATCGTGTGCATCATTCAAACCAAACAAGGGTTGCTGGAGGGCACTCCCAGAGCTGTTGGTGTGAAATGGGTGGAACCGAGGCGACTGAGCATTGCCCGAACCCCCTGAAACCATAAGAGATCGTATCGTGCACCATCCCGCAGATTGCGTAGTTGTTGAGACAAACCTCTCAAGACGATTGATTGATTCAGTCTAAGTCTATGGTGATATGTAGCCTAAATAGTAGCCGCCAGCCCATACCCACAGCCACGTGATGACATAATCTACAAGACTCAGTGTAACACTCCTCCAGGGCATTATCACGTCAGTCAAATACAAAGCCATCGAAAAAACCAACCAAAAATAAATTCAAGACAGAACTCTGAAAACAGAAGTCAGAAGACAGAAGCCAAACCATGCCATGCTCTGAGATCCTCCCAAACCACTGCTCATGCCATTGGAGGTGTCAATTATGGGCCTATGCCTAAACTCGGTAGTCGATTGTTCTGTCAGCTTCAACTGACTTGACTTCCAGTCAATCACTCCTCTGAAGGTGGTACGCAGTCATGTGGTCTTGTAATCACAGCTGGAACGAGGTTGATTCCAATATGAATCCTCTCAGTCTCATTCATGGGTTGCGCTGTGAGTGTCAAAATTGGAAACCCTTCTCCGGGGCGATGTTGACTTCCGCTTGACATACGAAGTAGAAGTGTTGGTCATCATTTCCCTTGCAAATGCAAGGGCTTACAACTGGTGGTAAAGTGGCGGATGGTACCAGAGTCGAGTATGTACTGGTGTTAGTGTTGGTGTTGAAATTAGCATAATCGGTTATATGGTGGCAGGTCGACATTGCAGACACTTCTCGCTGGCGATGTGAACTTCCACTCAATGAATGAAGTGGATGGGTTGATTGTAATTTCACATTGAAAGCAGGTGCTCGTTAGGTGATTGACCGTGGCGGATGCTCATGTAATTGAGTATGTGTTGGTGTGGAAATTGGAGAGGCTGCTGCACTGCAACAATTGGAATTGGAGACAACTATCTGTAAGTCACTCTTCTGTCTTAGCTAGCCCTATGACATTCATTCACGTTGATTGTGGATCCCCTTACATGGTCTCCCAGGTGGAGGCGGGGTTGTTGACATTGAAGGTTTTGTTTGGGTGAAGGTATATACTGTACAGCTTCTAGTAGCACTTCTTCATCTTCACAGTAGAGGAGTCCATAGACTGCATGAATTTATGGCCACGATGACTACCACTGGTCGCTCGAGTCTGTCACGAATCACAATCCCAGCGCACTATAGCTGACCAACCACTGGGACTGAATGGGTGTCCGTGTGTATTTGCCGACCCCTCCCAAGTGTACACAGTCGATTACCCGCCCACTTCATACACAGTAACGAAATATCATACTGCATGTCAACTTCTCCTTGGCTTTGCCACCTACTGACACGTTCTCGAAATCGCTTCAAACATATTCCGATGTTGCCCCGAACTCGTCCAAAAGTGTTGTCACGATGTTGGTGGAAACTCTTCCTGCACTCCTGCCAAATGTCCCTGTGTACTTGTTCTGAAAGTGTCCTGTGCACTTGTCTTTCAGTTACCATAATCTCGTACACCCATGGAACTCAACACTGTGGCCATCGCAGCCATTGCAGCTTTGTCAGCCATCGCAGCCATCACAGCCATCACAGCTGTTGTGGCCATCACAGCCATCCCACCATTTGCAGCTATCGCAGGCCTCTAAACAGTTGAGTGCAACAATTTGTCGAGAGGAGGCATAGTTTGCACTGTTCAATTGTTGTCCTCAGTCCGTAGGGTGTCATGATCCTTGCTGTGTTCACTACATTTCAGGGAGCCCGCGGTATCACTCATAGAAAGGTTCATGATTCAAGTATTATCACGTGGTAGTTGTCGACATTGGTGTCCGGATCATAGTTGTCCCTGGATTTATAACCTGTTGAGACAACTGTGTTAAGACAATGAATTTATTGATTCTTAGTCCAAGATGACACATAGCCTATATAGTAGCTGCTAGCCCTAACACACAGCCACGTGAGGACATATTCTACAAAGACTTGGTCTAATGGTAGTGCCTCTACCAATAGTACTCCTACCCAGCGCTACCTAAGCTCCCCTTGATTGCAATGAGGTTAAGCTTGAAATTGAGCATGAAGTAGTCCCACTACAAACATCTGAAGTGCATTTATCGATCGGTGTAGTAGGAGAGACCACAATATGATCAGATGAAGTAGCTGAAATGATCTTTGGTGTGGCGCTTAATGCAGTTTTGGTCTTTGTGGTGGGGCTAACGACAGTCTCTGACTTCCTGGCGGAGCTTGGTCACCATTTCTTGGGTGTCGTGGTGGCCATTCAGGTGACGCATGTTTGTAGGCATGGGATCAGTCTTTGCGTTGTATGGACATCATCATTATTCAGCTTCCCGCCCGGCTTAAGTCCCAGGCCATCTGAAGTGTTATCAGTACACATCTTGCAAATGTTGGTAAACTCCTATTTGTCAGGTCGATGTCAGTCGATGTCAGAGACTCAATGCCAGAGAGCCAATGTCAATAACTCAATGTCAGAGACCCAATGTCTGAGACTCAATGTCAGAGTCTCAATGTCAGAGTCCCAATGTCAGAGACACAATATCAGAGACCCAATATCAGAGATCCAATGTCAGGGACTCAATGTCAGAGACTCAATGTCAGAGACCCAATGTCAGAAACCCAATGTCAGAAACCCAATATCAGCAACTCCATCTCAGAGTCGGATTTACTGACCTGGTCACCCGTCTTTGCTACCCCTCACACCTCAGTGTACAATTTGATATTGGTGTATGAAGGGATAGTCAATTTGTCATGTTTAGTTTTCCATCCCAGGTCTGCTGCAAGGCTTTCAGTGAATGCAGACCGGCTATTCACAGCATCTATGTCCTGGGTCATCATCTTTCGATCATAGAAACAGATTACTGTGGTCCAGTTCAAAACACCAGTAAGCCATCACCATGGAACTCATGGTGGTGCCATATTGATGATTGTTTGGCACATATGAGGGTTGCTGAGTGCATATCAGGGTCGCTGAGTGGATATGAGGGTCGCTGAGTGGATATGAGGGTCGCTGAGTGGATATGAGAGTCGCTGAGTGGATATGAAGGTCGCTAAGTGAATATCAGGATCGCTGTGTGGATATGAGGGTCGCTAAGTGAATATGAGGATCGCTGTGTGGATATGATGGTCACTGGGTGGATATGAGGGTCGCTGAGTGGATGTGAGGGTCGCTCAGTTGATATGCCTGTCATCAAGTTAATATTGATCTATCTGAGTGGATAGGTGAAGATGGTAAGTGTTATATACCAACTAGTACCAGATGCGCTCTGACCCACACTTGGTGGGATAACCACTTCATCATAAATTGCCACTGTGATGCAAGTGTGCAAGGCAATCCATTTGAGAAAGCGCAACAGATTGAAGTCAGGGGAGTCGGAAAAAGCAAAATGCTAGGTAGTCAGTGAGATGGGTCAGAATAGGTAGATGCAACAATGTTGGTGGAGATTTGGAAGACTGAACAGAACGAGGTTCTGAAGAAAGTGAGGGGTTGTTGTGTGGAAATGCTGATCGTTGTGCGGCTGAAACATCAACTGACACTGTTCCATTTAGGGAAGCCAAAATGATGCTTTGAAGCGGAAATTCCCAGCATTCCACATAAGTACACAAAGGGTGCTAAAGATGGTGTGTGATACAGCAATATCACAAGGCTAGGCTAGGATCCATCTCAGTTTGGGGTCAGCTGAACACACAGCATTGGGACATGTGATAGAAGCCTGACTATGATCAATTTCCAGGGGGCACTCAATCGCAAACAATTTACCTACAACAATGCAGTCATTCATTTCCACTTTATTTAGCAGGGTTATTTTTTTTCTCACAAAGTGGTCTCACATGTCACCGCCGCTCAAGAAATGCACATCTTCACCCAAATTCTAGCAATCTTTCCACGTAAGATGGGCTGGACTACCAACTAGCAGATAACATTTCCCAATTTGATGACAATGCACTCAGCTAGCCACCTGAGAAAGATATATTCCCCAACACAGAAGCCCCCATCAATGAAACAGTCCAAGTTCATTCTTTTGAGGATGATGACTGGGACCCCCTTGCTTTGTTTGCTACACCCCAATAATGGCAACTTTGTCATTCTATTGTGGATACCAACCTAGGTAAAACAAAAGTCAACAACATCCTCAAACAAAAACTTATTATACCTGACACTAATGCCAAACCCTCTGACCAGCTCTATCTATTCATTGTTGACATGAAAGAAATAGACGGACATGAATGTGGATGGGAGGAGAGTTCTGTCAATATTCAAGGAAAAGCTACTCAGTTCTGGTATAGAAATCCTATTGCAGCGGTGTGATATATGCTAGAACATCCCCCATTTAAGGACCGTCTCTCGTGCGTGCTGGTCAAACAAACAGATTCAGGTGGGAATCATATATATGCTGAGATGTGGGCTGGAGATTGGTGGTGGAAAACCCAGGCAAGTTTCCTTGTATAGGTAGAGAGATTGATTCTTGTCAGATATTCATTGTGTTTGGGTGAGTTAGAGTGTCAGAATAAGCATGTCAGAGAGATCATGTCAGAGGGATCATGTCAGACAGAGCATGTCAGAGAGAATGTGTCAGAGAGATCATGTCAGAGAGATTGGGTCAGAAAGATTGTGTCAGAGAGATTGTGTCAGAGAGATTGTATCAGAGAGATCATGTCAGAGAGCATGTCAGAGAGAATGTATCAGAGGGTGTGTCACAGAGCATGTCTGAGAGCATGTCAGAGAGCGTGTCAGAGAGCGTGGCAGAGAGCGTGTCAGAGAGCATGTCACACAGCGTGTCAGAGAGCGTGTCAGAGAGTGTGTCAGATTCATTGTGTCAGAGCGTGTAGCGTGTTAGCAGTGTCAGCTCCAGTGTTGATTCGATTTGCCGAGATATCAGAACCTCATTACTTATTGCTAACATATCGAATGAATCTTTGCCAGCTGGATCAAAAGTAGTCCCCATTATACTCAGCAGTGACAAAACTATGCTGTCTATGCTCAGAGGTGATAAAACAGCTTGGCAGGTTTGTCTCAGAATTGGCAACCTCTCTAAGGTGCAGTGACAATCAGTTAAGACAAACTGGTTAATATTAATCGGTCTTATACCAAAGTGTCCAAATGGACAAGAAGCCCACACCAATAGATTCACGTATCATGAATCTTTTCGAACGATATTACGCATTCTGGAGGAGCTGGCGAAGACTGGATTAGTGGTTCAGTGTGTAGACTGTCACACTCGTCACACATTTTCCCCAATTGTGTCATTCCTTGCAGAGTACCCGGGCAATGTACTATAACTATAAGGAAAAATATTGGTAGCCTCGATGCAAGATATGCCTGGATGACAGGCGTGGCTTCACCTGCAGGTCCAGGTGCTGCCACCCCCATCAGTACCTTCATTTGTCAATAACAGCTGCTGAGGAGGTGGAGCTGTGGAAGTTTGCCAACTTTCAAAATTTCGCTGATACCTGTGCAGATTGTAGTATATATGGTTGCATGAATGTTGACTGGTCACAGCAGCTACTGAAGGGCTTATTGAAAGATCACACATGGGAATGGATTGTTAGTTGTTGGAAAGATATTTATGGCCCAGAAAATAGTTTGGACCTGATGCATGAATGAAGTTCTATTATTCCTGGCTCCTCTAACATGTGCCTGTTCGGAAACAAACCTACCTGTGTGAAACAATCGACTGCTGCCAAGTAGAAGGACATGGTGAAGATCTGGCTTGCAGCTCTTGCTCCTCTTCTGAAAGGGCATTTCAACCGTGTTAAGTTTATCAAATCTGTCACCGACTTCATATTGATTGCCAGCTACTACTCCCACACCAAAACCACACTCAAATACCTACAGGATACTCTTAGTGGCATTGGAAGCAATATCCACCTCTATCTACGATACCGCAAGAGCCACAGTATGAACCAAATACCCAAATTTTATTCCTTTCTCAACTGTATCAATTGTATTACAGAAATGGGCTCTGCCGATAACAGTGACACCGAATGATCTGACGCCACTCACAAAACCCTAATCAGGGATGGCTACCATTCTTCCAACATGGTTAACAATATTCCACCAATGTTATGATTGAAAACGCACCTATTTCATATCAAGTAGAGAGTCAGTATTCTGCTACATATCAGTATATCTGATCTCCTCTTACCAAAGGCAAATATATGCAGAAAACTTCTTCTGGGGGATTATCGGGAATCGGACAAATTATCTCCTGGTATTGTACCTCGCATTGACGGAGTGATGAGCAAATGCACCATGATCGCAACTCTGACATAGCCAGAGGGTATGAGTATATCAGAGTTTATTGATGCTCTGACATGCTATTTTTTGACATTTCAAGCAGATATGAGTGCCAGTCTAGACCTATGGACCTCTGCATCCCATGCATCGTGCATTCCCTGTCAAATGATATACTGAGCGAACAGTGTCACAGTCACTATATAACAGCACAATAATCCAGCTACAGTTGTAGTTCGAAACCCAAGGTGTGTGGAGAAGTGACATGGACAAGGCAATCAATTGAACACTATTTCGATTCACGGAGATCATGAACCACAACACAATAGGTGGGTATGTTAACTGGGAAATTGCGCTGCCAAACTCTTATATGCTGTTTGTTTGAGTGATAAAATCAATACAGGCAAAGCCAATGCTTATGGGAGTGTAATCTGGCGAACAGTACATCAAGACCTATCGTTTGTAGAGGATTTGAAGTTTCTATTGTCTGCAATGCCAAACTGAACCAATGGAATCATTATGTGTCGAGATGCGCCGCAAAGTGTGTGGCGCATTGTAGATGTGACTTCGGTATATACACCCATGTAACTTGTTCCAAGCAGTGAAGATTACCAATACCTACTCAACCCGATCATATGTTTGGAATCGTATCACATTACATGATAGCTCAATCGGATATGTTGATCTCAACAGAGATGTGCGGCATTCACTGTCACCATTGGCACCTTGTCAGAGCCAATCCAAGCCAGAGTCCATGCCAGAGTTGCACTTGTCAGTCATATTTATCATAGCCAAGGTGGTCAGATCATGTCAGAGCGCACTTCTCAGAGCAATGTTTATCAGACCCGGGATTGTCAGATACCTTGTCACAGACCTTGTCAGAGACCATGTCATAGCTGCACTTGCCAGAGCCACACTTGTCAAAGCCACACTTATCAGAGCCACACTTGCCAAAGCCATACTTGTCAGAGCCACACTTGTCAGAGCCACACTTGTCAGAGCCAATTTACTTAGCCATATAACATACTCTTTATCAACAAAATGAAACATTCATTAGATCTATGATTCAATCGTGGAGGCTCTAAAGGAGAGGTAGGTTCAACTGAATCTCCCTCAGAGCCCAACTGAGCTGGAATTCATTTATCGCAGTCTGGATTGTCAGATTGTATCAGAGTGCACTTGTCAGAGCTATGTTTATCTGAGCAGGGATTATCAAAGATCATGTCAGGGGCCATGTCAAAGCTGCACATGTCAGGGCCACACTTGTCTGCGGCAAATTTATCAGAGTTGGAAATGTAAGAGACTATGTCGGAGTGCATTTTCATAGCCATAATCATCAGAGACTATAATAGAGCAACCTTAATCAGACCACACTTCTCAGAGACCATATCAGAGCTGCACTTGTCACAGTTGAGCGGTGATGAATACCAGATAGTTGTTGCATTACCAATCTCATCAGCAAGATATCGATCATCTCAGGGAGGTCGCATACTGCCAATACCCAAGTGAAACCAAGTTATCTTTGGTATATGCATATTGCCAATAGTTGATGAACATGTGTCATGTGTTCACTACTCTGATGCCAAAACGTTTTCCAATTTACACAGTGACCTTCGACCATGATATAGAGTAGATGTGTGAAATCACTTCACTGCAGTGGCGAGAGCTATTATGGAAGTAGTTGCAGAGCCGAGCTTTGTGTATATATTTTGTTAAATGAATTCTAAAACAAAGAAGTAGCATATATCTTGAGTAATAACATGATCGCTCTAATATAACACATATTTGTGATGTATCGTTATTGTATGTGCACACCAACTTGTCGGTATCTGAATCGTTACCAAACATCATGTACGTAAATTAAGATGCCATAACAGATTGCAAACAGTAAAAACGTAACCTACCATATCGTAGAATCCCATAACTCAGGGTAGTAGACCTGTAATGTACCATGGCATGGCAGTAATATCAATGACATATTATAGTACTGTGCTGATGGCCTTAACAAATATCAGTTATGGTAACGCCAAAGCTTTTTCTGATATAGTACTCCAACAGAGATTATACTGAACTTCACCATGCAAGCAGCTACCACCGCCCAGGCAAATGCAACATCGACCTCCATCCTAAAAGATGCCAATAGGATGAAAGAGAAATCTTCTGATCACAATGAAAAGAGTATCCAATTGTCTGGCTGGCCTGCCACTTCCATTAGTAACAGTAGCAGTTCAAATGATTGCATTAAAGATACATAATATGTGGGCTACTTTTCAGACTGCCTCAGCCTTAACCTACACTACAGGAGAATACTGGATAATAAAATAGAAATGTTGAAATTGCATGACAAAAACAATGTATAACCAAGCTGTATCTATCTTCCACCACAAAGTTAATCAACATTCTGAGTTGTCCATAGAGACTGATGCACAAATTGTTTCAGAAATATACACAATACATATGACAATTGTTCAGTTTGATACAATACCTAATCGTATTGCATACAAAGCAATAGCATATGGAAAAAGTAACAGGTGTATACAGGAAGATGGAAATAAGGGCATACAGAAGTAGTGAATGTCTATATAAGTTTATTCACTTCCTGTACGTTTATTTGTATCTTTGGACGTATGATTACTTTTGAATTGATGGTAGTTGTTTAAGTTCATGTTAGTCAAATTTTGTTTGAAGTTTGAATATACGGTGATCAGAGATGTGACTGGAAAGTGATATACTATGTATACAGGGTTACTAAGCAGTGGAGGTGAAATGATCTGTTTCTTATGACTGCCTGATATATGACCAGAGAAGAGCAACTCAACATACCACTGTAAATGACAAGAACCGACTATGGGGAGTATATATATTTGGAGATGTTGAGGTCAATCAACATATCATTGTAAGATGCTTTACAATGAACAGTATATGTTTCTTGATCTTGGTCCTACCGACTTGCCCTATAATTTTGTAGATCAGCATCCGATAGTTTCTTTCTCGCTGTGAGGTATCATACTATCATCTCTCACACTTATTCATAGTTGCTAAAGTTAGAATTATTCACTCCTCTCAGTTCCCATTTGGATATGGCAAGTGGTGAGGTGGTATTTTGATATTCGACGCAGTGCCTGCAAGTTCTCCCATCTTATAATAATACATTTTAGGTACACCTTGAATTGTACTTGCAAGTACTTTCCCACAATTAGTTTCAAGTATACCTCAAATTGGACTCAATAATGTACGCCTGCGCAACTTGACTTTATACTCCCCCAAATACTTTCCAGAAGCCAAACCTTCCTGATTCAATTTGACTATAATGTTCTATGTAGAAGTCTGGATACATCATTCCAAGACTTTGTGATGTGGGAGTGCCAGGTCCCGAATAGTGTAAGGCAGATAATATGGGGCAACTAGGATTTGGCTCACAATGTTTGGTGGTGATATTTTGAGTCAGGTGTGAAGTACATGGCAGCTGGCATTGATTAGCCAGAAGATGGTGGCCAAGATTACAAAATTAGAAGTTATTGACATTTGAACTGTTACTTCGTACTGCCACCATGACAGGATTTTATGATACCTGACAGTTATGGTACTGAAAATTGCGGCATTTAATTGTTCAGGAAAGGTAGATAGCTGTACCTTCACAAGAGTTGATCTACAACTCAGATATGGGCTATCTGGGTGATGTAGACTGTGGTGTACATAATGGTTAAATCACCAGATAATTGAAATTATGCAAATGACAATGCCAACAGTGTTGGCAATGGTGATTACAGTACCAGAAGTACTTGGATAAGTAGTTTGGCTATATCAACTTAAGCTTGAAAGCTGTCACAGCTTTATACTCTGGGATTTACCAAAGCTTCTGAAAAACAAGTAGTTTACTCTCACCATAAGCTTTCAATGAAGAACTCAAATTTTACTGAAGCATGACTCTTTTAGTTATACCTCTCAAGTGTAGTTCTGTCAAGCGTATTCTAAAGCATGCTATAATGTATACTATCATAGAGACTATCAAGAAATCATCCAAAGAGACTCAGCACCTGATGCTGAACTACTAATAAACACTCCATTTAATTCAGTCATACAGTGTAAAGACCTGATATATCTGTAAAGACTCCAGGCTGTAAACACACATGTAGATTCATTTCTGGCTGGCAGCTATATATAGTTCCATTCACTCATGTATATGTCTCTATCAATTGGCAGCAGAAAACGGTACCTTGCATATAATACTGGGGTTTGCAGCATCTTCAAGTTGAATAGATCTCTATATAGGATTGCCTTCAGTGAGTTTGCATATTTCCTTATGTATACCATTGATGAAAAATCTCAAACATGTTAGAAAACAAAAGTGGTTCCAATAAATTAATATTACCAATACTTATTGTGGAAACTGAAGAATATAATGCTTGTTTCAGCTATAGAGTAGTATGAAGACCATCTAAGCCAATAACTTTAACTGTAGGGTGGATATCTAAAAGCCTCTATCAAATATCTTATGAAAAGTTTTCTGCAGTTCAGGTTTTTCAATATATGGATATGTCTATATTTCCTTATTTCATAAGCAATACTATGGTAATGCTTACCATAATTCAGATTTTGCTTGGATAACAAAAATGTGAATTATTACCAAGCTTTTGTGACTTATACAGATGTTTCAAAAGATTGAGTTGGAACTAATCTATGAGTTATAGTTACAATGAGTATGCCTATATAGATTTCTAATACTTAGCCTTGTGAGTAATTTGACTCATTCGATTATACTCTATAAGGTTCTGATTTGATGTAATATACCATAATAATGAGATTTATCAGTTATTTGGATATTGATTGCAGAATGACATTGTTGCACTACACCTTAAAATCGTTATTGTTTATTATTTTATAATACTAATTAGCAATTACAATTTCTAATACTCACCTTTACTGTTCTGTAATATATAAAACTTTTTCCCATATATATAAAGCATTATTTGTATATTACTGTAGATACTGCTAGGGAAATACAATACAACTTCAGCATGGTAACTTGACAATCCCAACTAGGTGGGTATAGCAATGGACTTCGCATTTCCTAACATATGGCAATGCACTCACAATTCTATTGAGATAGTCTAGCAGTAGTTCAGACATACATACTTTTTTCTTCAGAGGGATTGGTCTGAATTAGAAATTGTGTTAGAACTGGGAGCTGAAAACAAAAACAGGTTTGATCAAAGTTGTTGTCTTAAGTTAAGCTTTCCAATATTTCCAAAAGATTACTTCACATTCAAAATATGCAGCTCTGCCAAAACCAGCCCACAATGTTGTTTAACGGTGGTGCGATAACTATCCCCTGAAGTCCCAATATTATTACACACAATGAATTCCATCCAAAATGTTCACAAGAGTCAAGGCTCACATGGGGAATACCACTTCCTCTGACATCAGTTTTATAGTCAGTCTGGCTAATGCCCACGTTGCCAGATATGAATGAGAGCAGATCTTTACCACTCAGCTGGAGCTGCGGTTACTGCCAATTTTCACCATATCGTCAGAATAGTAACTAACTTGAATGGTGGCTTTAGTATCAGGAATATGTGGCCAGAATTACCAAATCCCCACCAAAACTATATAAAGAATATACAAGACACATGACACTGTGTTGTTTGAATAATGAAAGTCTCCATCTGCTGCAATTGAATCAGCTGCAGAAGAGTAAGATAGGTAGTGGTGCACTAATATGAGGTGCATTGCTGGTTTGAAGAGTGAACTGTCATCAGCCAGTCAGACTTACAAAGACAGATATTATGTGCTTTCTGGTTTAATAACATCACAAGATTTATGAGCCACTAAAGAAGACCAGACAAATCGATTGCTCTAGATGCAAGGTTTACTTCTGTGGGGACATACTTGTGTAGGAAGCCAATATGTGCCAGAAACAATTACAATTCCGAGAATGCAAAGTGAATCTGTTATTGTATAATTTTTGTAGATATTAAAATCTGTTCAGTATATTGTTATCCTACTTTAATAATGATTCCTGAATTCTTATCTATCTCAGTATCTCTCAGTGTATATAGTTAACATTATAACTACATATCAGGTATTTTGAATAAGAATTTTTTCCAGGATTACTAAATCTGGTTCAGCAAGAAACAAATATTCCAATTCTTCAGTATAAGTAATGATGTTTGTCTGAACCTTCCCATCCTGGTGAAGAATAGAGGAAAATATAGTATATAGTATATTCTTCACTCCAAGGTATTTAGCATAATATGATATGGAAACTACAATTTCAATTAATCATGATCATTTGGAAAAACTCACAGTATAAGATAAATACACAGTTTCAACATGTTTGGAGAAAAAAGTTCACAAGAACATCAAGACATAGCATATGGTGCAGAATCATAATGCTCCAGCTTCCAATGCTAATACAGTTGAGCGTAATGTGATGAACAACATTTCTCACCATACATTGATCGAATTTCTCAATACACTTTGAATCGAGGCAATTAATACAACCCTACAGTTCAGATTACCATTCGCTTTGTACATCCAGTTGCGTATTATATAGCATCAACATTCTGTATTTCATCTTGCTATCTCAATGATAAATCTTATTTCTCTTCCAATATAATCTGCTACCAACCAACCATTGTTACAATTCATATGAAATCACAGTCTCATATACTTTATCTTATGAAACTTTCCAATACTTTTATCTTTGTTAAGAAATGTATTTTACAATAGTCATAAACAAAAATCAGGTCAAGAGAGATTTTCATTTAGAATTTCTTATCTAACACTGACAAAATATTATCGAGAATATAATCTTTTATTGTAACCAGCATTATACTTATACACAATGAAACTATAAAAGATAATAATATCTCTGATATTGGATGTAATACTGCCTTCATTAATTCAAATTTCTGGTAATATGGAACAATAAAGAAACTTCCAAATAACATTCATTGTAAATACTACTTTTCCTTCTCTAGTTAAACAAATACCTATAGAATATTCTGCTAGAGCATGCAAACAACAAGTTCAGAATGTTTATAAGAAACCACAATAGTTTAATTAGTACTGTATGAAGGGAATGGATTAGTTAATACAAGTAAATAACAATGTAACTACTTATTACTGTGAAGTGAAAATATAATTAGTATATTGAATAAGATTTGTTCGCAAAACGATTTCTGAAATATAAACCTTGTTCTAGATCTGTGAACTACAGTGTCGTAATCTGTATAGAGATTATAAAGAAGTATAATATAGTAATTAACTAGTTTCTACAGACTGTTTCTCATAATTGTCACGTATATATAGTATTGTATATGTTTCAATTTTAGATTATTCTTCACTTTCCTGGAGTAGATTGAAAATCAAAAAATACATTACAGGTGAAATGGGATAGTATATTAAGACAAAAAAGAGCAAAAGATGTATTTTTGCCATAGGGTATAAAGGTAACTTGTTTAAAGTTTTGGAGGTTTACAATTAGTATAGATTACTTACATAATTTAATATCCTCTACTTTGCTATCAAGTACCTTTAACAGTTGTTATAGCAAATACCCATATTTCCATCCTGTTATTTGACCATTATAGTATACAAATTTCTACTTCATCACTTGCCATTTACGCAAAATTGCTTGGATTCACTACAATGTATCATGTACCAACATGACAATACACTGCATATCCCTATAATAATCTAAGGGGACTGTTCTTGGATTAAAGAAATTGTAGTTCCCATTCGCCTGTTGCCTCTTTAACAATACTCCCTTTGTAACTCGAGTTTAATTTCTATAATCTGAATCCAAAATGGTAATAATTAACTAAGAATATGTTATCAAAACTTGATAGTATTAGATAGAAAATTCTAACAAATTTTATGCAGATAATGAAGGGGTATATATAACTATAATGCTGAATGGAATCTATATTTCAAGTGGATCAATATATCAGTTTTGCTCTTTATATTTCTCCAAGCTCAATATACTTATAGAAAGACACACTAAAGCAATATGTAATATATCAAAAGGTATTTTTAATTGTACTTCAAAATTCATAAAAAAATCATCATTAACTATAGTATCAACTGTAGTATATATAAATTACCATCAACTGTATCTGGTAATAAAGATCTACACATTGTGGGATAATTTTTGTTGAATAACATTATAAGTTCATTATCTTGAACTCATCAATTTAGAATATTATACATACATTTCAAGTCAGATATTAATGGATTGTGAAAATCCTTCTGCTTCAATATGTCAAACAATTATGTCTCAAATGCTCCATGGTTAACTATGATGATAAAATATATTTAGCGACTATAAAATAAACAAATGCGATGGCAAATATATTCTCCCCTCTATTAATAACCAAAGTAGCTAAAACACAATTGAAACATTCAATGCGTCAATTGTATACAATACTCAGATAATCACTAATACTATCTGAGATGGATTCGTATAATGATGGGATGAGAGGATGTTATGTACACAATATGTAATACTGATAGTTTTATAAATGATTCACAAATGCCAATATTGTGTTTAATAATAAACATTGTAGTATTCAATGAATTCTAGCTGAGAAATATAATATTGACAAGACTGTTAAATATTGATACGGTTTCCACAAAATACATAATGAATACGATGATTTCCAATATGCTATCAGCAGTGGCACAAATCAACTACAGACTATACTACTAATACTCCTGTATATGTCTGAGTCATACTAAGCTTTAAGTGGAACTCTGTGTATTACACCATCCCCAGTCATCTTTATACAGTCTTTTGATATCTGGGTAGAAAACAATGGAATCAAATATGGCTAGCTGTCGATAAACTCCAGCCAGGATTGACTGCTGACTGGCTTTAGTAGTGTTTACGAAGCGATTGATAGCATTCGTGAGTCGCTGCATTTGTACCCACCAGCATGCTTAATGGAGAGTCTGAGTGAGACTCTATTGCAGAGTCCAACTGAGACCCTGATTGACAGTCTATTTAGAGCTGCACTTGGGAGAGCCACTCCTGAGTTGGAGTAGCATTTTAACATAAATCTTTAGACAGATTGAAATACTGTTTCTAGAAGTATTTGCAAACAGAAGACTTTAAGTCTGTGAAAGCTTTCTCATTGAAATGGATGTAGCCAATCTACTTTACTAAGTACTTTTGGTTCCATCATTATTGCTCTCACCTTCACTATTCCATTACCAACAACCCTAGTTTCTGTCTCAAACACCCGGGTGTTCCGTATGGTTCTGACGGCACTGACGGAACCTCGTACCCTGTGACGGAGAATTACACGCTTCCCATCATGTTGCATACTTACCTCCATTTCTTTCCGCCTGGCAAACACACCATCAGAACGACACGTGTGTTACACTCTTTACAGGGGCTGCAGTCATGCTGTACCCGGTTACACAATGCCTGGCGATGTTTATACCTTTCTTCAGCTGATAGCTACATTTTACCTCTCTGCTATTGCTATATATCGGATGCCACACTTGCCCCATATATGTTTAGCATTGAGATTTTGTCACATGTTGCAATACAGTCTTCGCTTCGGATACATCACTTACCATTGCATTTGCTTTGCCATTATCGTATGTTACAGGTCTGAAATATACAGTCCAATCTTCACACTGTCTAGTACTATGCCTTCAGTCCTCCACATTGTGCGTTGATCCGTTATAGGCTTGTGATGCTTATTCTTCGTCATCGGCACCCGCATCGTCGCCAAGCTTGCACCCATACCCGTCGACATTGCCTAGTATGCCCTCAGTACTCCACATTCTGCATTGATCCATCATTGGCTTGCGATGCTTATCCTCCTCATCCACATCTGCATTGTCGCCATGCTCGCACTCATACCCGTTGACATCGCCTACTATGCCCTCAGTCCACCACATTCTGTGTTGATTCATCATCGGCTTGCGATGCTTATTCTTCCTCATCCCCATCCGCATCGTCGCCATACTCACACTCATACCCGTCGACATCACCTACTATGTCCTCAGTCCTCCACATTCTCCGTTGATCCATCATCAGCTTGCGATGCGTATTCCTCCTCATGCGCATCCGCATCGTCGCCATGCTCGTACTCATACCCGTCGACATCACCAACTATGCCCTCAGTCCTCCACATTCTGCGTTGATCCATCATGGGCTTGCGATGCTTCTTCCTCCTCATCCGCATCTGCATCGTCGCTATCCTCACCCCCATACCCGTCGACATCACTTGTTCCCAGGTCAAACCTCTTGTGTTCAGTCGCGAGCCGTTGTGGCCGGCAGGCTGTGGGGATTGCATCGTGCACATCGCTTTCATCACCTTCATTTTCGTAATCCCCGCTGCCCCCTGGCATCCCGAAATGAGGCTCGTCATCCATGCAATTGTTGTCTATCGGGATGTTTGGGTCAGTGATTCCGATCTCCGGCTCCTCAAGCGCCACTTCGGAGGTCACATAATCAACAAGAATAGCATTGTCAACGTGCGCTGCTTCCACGCTGATCACCACGGCAGGCGTTGGGTTCTCCGCCTGTTGGATCTGACGCTTGACTGTAGCAAGACTGTTGTTATACACCCTCAGTTGGTAGCTCTCCGGTAGTGTGTTCCTGGTATTCATCAACAATGAATATGTGTCTGCAACTCCAGGCGAGGTTAACAACTTGCGCACCACAGCAGGATGGGTTCTTGCCACCGTCATTCTTGTAATTGAAGTAGTTCAAGTGATCAGATCTGTCAGGTTTCAGCTTTGACTTGGAAGCTTTCGGATGAACCCCTTTGTTCTTTTGCCAATGCAGGAGAGTATGGCGCAACGAGGTGCAGGTAAACATGATCAGTGGTGAGGGTATATGACCGTCCTTGTCGTCAATCATGGAATTATAAAATCCATCAGCATACATACCGCGGTTATTCGCCCAATGATAAAATTTGTTGTAGATAAACCACAGAATTGCTTCCGCCAGGAAGTAAAGTGGACATTGGCCATTCGTTATCAGCTTTTGACTCTCTCTGCATTGGATTTGGACTGCGTATACCACCTTCCACACACTCTGCAACTGGAAAATGATACATATTGTCTGCCTGAAGGGAATCAATGAATTCCAAAAGCTCTGTGGTGGATTCAATGTGGTGGAGATCATAAAGCACTTCAATGTTGTCCCTTGCTGATTGAATATAATGGGATTTAACCTTATCGACTTGTGCGCGAACCTGGTACCGGTTTGAGCGTGTAATATCCAACGTGGGCCGTTGCTTCAGCATTCCTGTTTTAAGATCTCCTTTGTTCGTGCCTCAAATGCTATGGACCAAATGTTGTTTTGCTGCATTGCAGTGTTCCAGTATGTCTCTATTATCTACCAGTGTGGGGCTTCAGCTAATGCATTCGCAACGCGTCGCGTTGCATAACATACCGTCTCCAAGTCGCTTGCACTCATAAACAGCCATCTGTTCTACATGTAGAGGTCCAGGAGCCTGCCCATTGCAAATACAAGATGCGTCATGTCCGAGTAACCAAATCGATGGATGCTGCGACTGCCGGAGACCACTGATCGATATGTAGACACCGCCTGCGTTTGCAATTGCCACTGCCTCTGTCTCTGATTCCTTTCGGTAGCTCACTTTCGCAGTGGATTTGTAATGATCCCGCGGTCTTCTGGATTAGGGATGGGGGTAGGCAGGTTTTCAAGACCACTGAGAGGAGTGCTAGTGCTAGCAATGCCTGATGCCGGGCTGGATACAACGCGACGCATTGTGTCTATCTGTATGGTTCCACTCGGTGCTGGTGTGTTACAAGTGCTTGTACCCAGTGTGGAGGTTGGAGTAATTATTGACCGTCGCGGTGTAGTGGACGGGGTGGAAGTCACGCGTTGAGTGATATCTGCAATGCGAGAATTGTTCAGCGAAGATGAGGGGGTCGCGTTCTGACCTTGGATTGTAGAGGCTATAAAACTCCGTCCATGAGAGGAATCCCTTTCGACAGCTGGTACGGAAACACGTCTCTTAGTAGGGGGAAGTTGAGAATTCCCCGAAGGCCCATGCTGTTGTTGATTCTGATGATTATCAAGACTACGAACATTTCGTACAACCGGAGATGTGACAGGGTGAGGGCTTTGGGAAGGCATCTTCCGATATGGATGTTCGATGTTAAGACCGTAGGAATACTTTTCTCTGCATGCATATGCAATGGCAGGCGAGGGATACTTCTATTTGAGCAACCATGAAGGGATTCGATACAAAAGGGAGGCACAGTGTAAACCACGCTAGACTGTAAACCATGACAATACTCAGGGACGAGATCCCATCAAAAGCATTCAATTATGGGGTTAACTGCCATCAGATTAAACTCAGATTAAACTCAGCATTGATATTCACTATTACAGCAACGTCTGCAGGTCTATTTGCACTGCTTGAAGGGTGTTTATGCCTTCTGGGCGTGATTATCATCGTATTGCACTCGTTCTTGGCACAATACTTCGAACCATCAATTGTGTATATCTTTAGGTTCAAAATGGAAATCCCCCTTTGGCAGAGGTAAAAGCATCGCAGAGCACACAATGACGTATTTTCTATCCTATGACATCAGTTGCATGTGCTTTTTCCACTGCTAGGCGTTGGTAGTTGTGTTGGATGGTTGCCCAGTTGGGACAACCTGAGAACTAATCAGTTTACTTCGAGATGCACGAGGTCTAAGCGGTACAAATGATGTGTGATGCAAATGGTATGCCCGGCATCGTGAACTATCCTCTCCACGAGTACTGAATCTCGTCTCGAGGCTTGGCATTCATGAGGTGCATGGTGGTTCTGCAAGATGAAGGCTGGGCCGTGTTGTATTCGTTAACCAACAAAACTGACAAGTTGAACTAAGAAATCGCCGGAACTCGAGTATATATATCCCTTCATCCCGCCTACACCTTCTATCTCTTTTCCTCCCATATTATACACACCCACAGAATCCTGATCTCGACATCACATGACTTGCAAAAAACAACGCCTTTCGTTCCAACACAGACCCGATAACCTACACAACATTGTACTTTCCCTCCGGGCTTCCTTCTGCTCCATGCAACTCTAACATAATGCTACCGTTTCGGATGTAGATTCATTTTCAACTCACTGCGATGGCACCAAAGGGCAGCAGCAAAGGAAAGGGAAAAGCTAGGGCAAAGATGCCGACATCCGTTATAAATTGATGCTTGTCGTTGGTTCGGGACTGTATGAAGATATTCATCTCGAATCACAGCCGTGGACGCATACAGATTTACAATGTTTGCGGCGTTAAGGACAAGAGGGCATGGGACCTCTTTTATGATATAATCTTTCTTGATCCAGTCACGACTCGCCACTTTTCACGATTCCAGCGGCTGTGGCCGTACTGCAGGAGCAGGAGTTCACCGTTGCGTGAGTGGTGGGATGTCTTCCACTCATATATGGGGCAAATGTTTCACAAAACCCACGACCAAATGAACAATTGGAGGTGGGGCAACCCCCGTGCCTTCGGGGATCAAGTCGATCACTTCAATCTGCAGACAACCAGCCCGGGGACGGTTAAACGCAGTAGTGAGCGTTTCCCTTGGTACCGTAGAAATGATCTTAGGGCAAGGATTGAGTCGCCAAGCTGCCGGCAGTACGAACCAGGCGACTTTCTGGCTGTTAGACCACTGAATTCGGATGAGAAAATCGACAAGGATGATGATGATGTGAACTGGGTGGATCCCGGACCACCGAGTGGTGAAAGGAGCCGTCCTGGCGATGGCAATGACAATGACAACAGCAAGGGTGAGTAGAACATGCAGGGCAGTGAGAATGGAACCGGGAAAGGGAAGGGAACAAAGGATAGGAAGGGGAAAGGGAAGGCGACTGATGACGGAAAGGGGAAGGGAAGGGGAAGGGGAAGGGGAAGGGGAAGGGGAAGGGGAAGGGGAACGGTAAAGGGAAAGGTATTGTTAATCGAACCCCAGGGGGAGATTATATCTCTCGTGCTGTTGCTTTGCAGTTGCAGAAGGAAATGTCAGAGGCAGACTTGGACACAAAGGGCTAACTAGAGTGGGTATATTCAGAGACGGAAGCATTACCCGCCGTGTCAATTTCTTCAGATGATGATACCGACTCTACCGAGTCGGACGGCGAATACGACTCAGAACGTGATTCTAATGTGGATATGCGCATGGAGGATGATGTGGACACACTGGACGGTGTTGATTTAGACGGCGATGTGGATATGGAAAGGGATGGTGAAGATGAGGAAGATGAAAAGGAGGAAGATGACAAGGAGGAAAAGGAGGTGGAGGAGGAGGAGGAGGAGGACGATGAGGATGAGGATGAGAACAATGGCAAAGAACCTCGGACGATTGGCCAGGGAGAGATGGTAAATACATCCGCTGACGATGCTGATATCATGGTAGACGATCGGCCAACCGTGCTAGCTGAGGAAGGCCATGAGATGCATGTGTATGCCCCACGGCCACAACCTCCGGCCACTGCCCCACAGCCACATACCCCGGAGCCTCACCCACGACCACGAACTGCGGAAACTCATACCCTCAGTGGGCTGGTGTTTTTGGGGCGTGTGATGCCGCAACAACCTCGCCAGGAGGTGCCAACTCTGCAAGAAGTTGAGGCAGCCAGAAACACCTCGGATGTCAATGTTGAGCAGCAGCTACTTGGCGCATTGGGAGGTGGCGACAGTTTCCCCGATGTCCCTCTCCCGGATATCCCTCTCCCGGATGTCCCTCTCCTGGATCTCCCTCTCCCAGATGTCCCTCTCCCCGATGTCTTTCTCCCTGGGGCGCGCCAGGATAGCTCAGTATGCGAGGAGTGAACCAGTCCTCGCGTTGCAGAGGAGGCGTACGTTCAGGTTAGGGTTGGGTTGTCGTCTTGTGAGTTTCGTTTGCTGTAATCTATTCATCTCAGGCACTGATTAAGGCATGCGTGGAGGTGTTTTGTTCGATTGGGTTAGGGTTGTGTGCTTGTTCGTTTCCTTTGTACTAATCTTTTCATCTGAGCTATTGATTATTACATGTGTCGCAAGGTTTTTCCATTGCTCAGGGTTTATTTTTTTGTTTATTCATAGTATTATGCGACATCGCACATGCAATGTTTTTGCAACTCCTGGCATGTAAGGAACCTCCTTGTGATGGTGTTAAGGCTCAATCAATCTCACAAGTATCGTGAGCTTATACCCACACCAGACTGCTCAGGCCCAGCACCAACTTTCATCCCTTTCTAGAGTGAATACTCCACTCCTCCCATGTCGTAGACAATACCAGAGAAGACCCCTTTCCGTTGCCCCGAATTTTCATGCTGAAAGATGTTCACCTCAGACAGCTGGCGACTTAAACATATCAAATTACACCATCCTGAACACCTTCAAGTTGCACACCAGAAGAATCTGACTGTTCACAGCGCGGCCCAACGCGTTGAACCTGCTCAGCGACGTGAATTCAACGCTAACAAAGATTCAGTCGAAGACATGGATGCATTATCTTACCTTGAATACCTTGAAAACATCACAGACTCAGAGTCTCAACCACCGCCACCTCATCTGCTGCGGACAGATATATACCCCAGTGCCGGTGATCCACTGAGCAATAACATTGCTGAGCCATGGGAACGCGACGCTCAGGGTATCTTTGAGACGAACCTACATAACAATCCCTACTACCTGTTTGTTACGCATGAAGAGTACAAATCTATCCAGTGTGGGATCAAGAAGAAGGGCAAGAAGACGTACTATGACAACATGCTGAAGGAAGAAAACACCGCTGTGTGTTTCCCAAGCTTCAAAAACGGGGATGGCGTCCAGAAGCTCATGGCTAGCATGACAGATGATCTGGCTCTCAGGGTGTGGGAACTACACACTCTCGACCATATAAAATGGAATGACAATCACCAACGCCCTATCAAATACTGGACTCGAGACATCATCAAAAGCATGAGATGGTTGATGCGGCAGCCAGCGTTCGCTGAGCATTGTATTCACGCCCCTCAGTGTTGCTTTAACAGCGATACGCCACCGAAACGCCTCTAAACCGAAATGCACGCTGCTTACTGGTGCTGTGGAACACAGGTAAGGAGAGATACCCAAGTATGATGACATGCTAACTGATGTTAAGTCAATGGTCAGAGTAGGGGTTACATTGGTTCCCTTGATCTTCATGTCCGATGGAACGTATCTTTCGAATTTTTCAAGCGACAAGAAAGAGTGGCCTGTATATATGACAATTGCCAATCTATCCTCAAACCTCCGCCAGTTGCCCTCAACGCACAGTGTCGTAATAGTCGCTCTCCTGCCGATTCCGATCAAGAACCGCAATATTCCTCAGCAGCGGCTGGATGAGCAGCGGCAAACAAACTGAGAGGTGCTGAATGAGGTACTCCAGTGGGTACTCCACCCTCTCACCTTTAAACAAAATCCCGGCGTCAAAAGCGGGTATTACAATGTTCTCTCCGCAGATGGCAACTTCAGGCGTTGCAAATGGGTTTCAGCAGCATGGCTTGCAGAGTGCCCTGAGTATAGCGACCTACATTATCTCGAGTGACATGTCTGTTTTTGGTGTGAGTGTCCAAAGAACGAACTGAGAGATTATGTCCCTCCTCACAAGCAATACCCCCGACAGGATCACAAGCTATATCGAACGCTCAGCAATGGCAACACCAAGCCAGCAGATGCCAAACTCTCATTGCGCCATGTTCACCGAGGTTTCAATGGGTTTCAACATATTCCCTGCATCGTGAGCGACCTCCCGAAGCCCGACCTCCTCCATACAATGCAGATCGGCATGCTTGATCACCTCCAGAAGTGGATTTTCCACTTCATGAAGATGCACGAACAGCTCAACATGTACAATGCCATATGGTTATCTGTGCCTGCTTACCACGACTTCACACCAAAAACTAAGTCATATGAGGAAGTCTCTCAATGGAATGGGAAGGAGATGAAGGAAATGAGCCGGTACCTGGTTGGAGTTGTAACCCAGTCTCTACGAGAAGGAAGCCCCGCTCAGGGTCCCATATTCAATCACGCAATTGAGTGCACACGGGCATTGTTAGAATTCTATATGTATGCTCGATATAAATCTCACGATGATACAACATTGAGCTACATGTAAGACGTCTTGTGTCGTTTTCACACCATCCAAGATGTTTTCTTATTCGGGGAAGCCGGCAAAAAGGCGAATGCCAAAGCCAATGCCCTGCGAACGGTGCTCGTAAAGAAGCGAAAGGTAGACGACGAAACAAATGCTGAAACTTAGACTCTGTCCAAGAAGTGGCGCAAAATGAATGCCTGGCATGATTATATCAGCCAGAGATAGATGTTTCCAAGGAGTTAAATGCCAACTTCAACTTTCCGAAGATCCACTTAATGTCTCACTAGGTCAAACCGCTTCGTCGATACGGAGCCTTGCAACAGTACTCTGCCGAGAGCCATGAATAAGCACATGAAACGACTCTCAAGAACGGTTGGAACGCCTCCAATCACAATCTCAACTACCTGCGGCAAGAAAACACCTTTCAGCGTCGTATTCTCTGCTTCCAAATCAGAGAGCTCAATCTCCAAGCCCTCGCTCAGCGTCGAGAGAACATCGCTGCCACCTGCAAAGTCCTCCCTTCCGGCACTGATCTGGCTGCCCCCCTGAGCTCCCAGTCATATGCGAAGCCCAAATTCATGGGACCCCAAAACCGCCGTGATGGAAAGCATCCTGACGCTATAATCAACGACTTCAGAGCATTACCCGACAATACGCAAGATGCAATGCCCCGGGTGACAATAAACAATGGCATGCGGGAGTTTCCCAAACATAAGAGTCGTAACAAGACGTATATATCGGAGGAACAACTGCACCCAATGGAGTTCTGTATTTATCATGGTATTAAGGTTCAAGTTGAGGTGTAGAAGGTGAATGCATATCTCAGATTAGTTGATGCACAGGAAGCCAGAGCTGGTGCGGAGGGGACCGACGGAACGACTGGGTGTGGGTAAAGCAATGCCCAGGGTGATGTTATGGTGCGCTGAATTGTCGTCTCCTGTGGCAACTGCAACGACTATTCAAAATCAAGCTCCTGAACAAGGATGAAGCTTTCGTTGAGTACTGGTTAGCCCTGGCGCTCACTACACTACCTGAAAACTTGGGTAACTTGGATCCCATCTCGAAATTTGTACAAGTCAGAAATCCACTAGCAGTAGTTGCTTTGCATGTTTCAGCGTGGGAAACATTGTCGGCTGCGTGCACACAATTCCAGAGATAGCTACTAGTCGTAAGACAGGAGACTGACGGAACGAGCGACGGATTGTCATTAGCCGCATAGATCTGGTGACTTGGAATGATGTGTATAATTAGTAAGGAGAAGATTACATTTTACGCGTGGGTAGAACGAATGAGAGGAGAGGTTTTTGCAGCATCACCCATTGCATTGCAATCCCGATGCAAGCGCGTGCCCAATGAACTCATTCCTACGTATGGTCACAGCTGGCCTTCAACACCAGAGTGTTCGTTTAAAATACGAGATAGACAGAGGAAGAAGAATCAGTGATCCTGCGATGCGATGGTAATATGCCACGCGACGCCTGGTATTGACGCCGGGCATGGAGTAGGCTGCCACTGGGATGTCTCTGACGGCTCTGAAGGACTGCGTCCACTCTGACGGAATTATTTTTTGCTGATGTACCATTGCTATCACCACATCACCACAACTACTACGTATAGTATAAACAAATATATCCACACTGAAGCGGAAGGAGATGGCAATGTCAACTGGGATATTAGAGTAGAAGATGTACTCTTCACAAGATCCAATACTCATTGTTCCAGTAGTTTCCATAGCTGCAATTGACCAATGGGTAACTAAGAGATATCATGATATTATCATGTAATATCCAGGCTGGACAAATAGTTTACACCATAACATTGACTGATATCATAATTTTCACTACCATCCACTGCCAACTGCCAACTTTCCACCATCTACCACCTGCCACCTGGTATCCACTATCTACCATCAACCATGCGCCATACACCATAGACCATCTGCCACATGTAAAACTCTACTCCACATATGACATCTCTTTAACACTTTATTGTGTCCAGTACCTGCAACTCTGCAAGTCTCTGGATCAAGCATTATAGTGTATATATGATGGTACATTGTGAAGTGAGGTTTGGAATATGTTCCTGCTTTTAAGTGTAATTGGGAATATAAAGTGAAGTAGACTTGTAGTGTGGCATAAAGTGCAAATAGAAGGATACTTGAAAGCATTCTTAGACAACTCCATGCAAGTATTCTTCAAAGTAAATATAACAAACATGGCAGTGCTCAACTTGGGGATGTATGAGAGTGTGTACATATGAACTGATCTGGTGTTATGCTCTTGGTGTTACAGGTATATTTCAGGAGTCTTACTGGAGCATTAAATAATCCTAATATGAAAACTCGATTCGGAATTACGAATTATCACTCGGATTTCCATACTGGGTCTACCTTCCAGATTAGTGCACCAATCAGTCCCAGCTCTATTACCTGACCTTCCTTTCAATAGATCAATGCCAGCGATCGTGCCAAGTACATGTAATTGGTGTATCAGCTTTGAATAGATAATGGTTGAGGGATCTCTATTGTCAATGGTCACTCCATATCGGCAGGAAATCTTATCCCTAGTCGCTGAACAAATGACTCTTCAGTCACGCTGCAATCGTTCATTCCTGGTGAGTTGAGATGAGGTCAAGATCAAACCACCATGGCATCTTCTGATATGTAGGGTTATATATGAGATAATTGAATATGTAATAATCGATATCTTGAAGCGCTGTCAACCGAATGGACTTTTACGAATCGACCCTTATTTCGACCACACCTTCTTGGTTGGGGCAAATAGGAGTTGGGATTCACATCTTCTGGGTGGCACGGGATACTCTCCGTTCAATATACAGCAAAAAACCTCTGTTGCAGATTACTGTATATTTCACTCTAATAAAAAGTAGTCATATTAAGGGAGCTGTCATTTGCCACGATTGTTAACCCATTACATACCCAGTGGGTATATGAGATGCCACTCTCACTGCCTCTTGGTGACACCAATCTATTTATTGATAATTGGTTTCAGATAGGCTTGTATTTGTATGAGGTATCGCCAATAGCAATTGTGTCACAATACAAGCTCATTTCCTTGATGACATAGTTAATGCTCTTGGGAGTTAGAACTTGACCATCAATGGTATAAGTCAACGATGATGAGGCAGGTACGTATGTGAACTCCGAAATATGCATGGCAGTATTATGAATTGTTAGGGGGGTGGATCATCTGATATATATCAGCAATACTGACATGGAGGGAGGATATCAATAATCTACTTTCAAACATACAATCTACATTAAGATTCATTTATAGATACCTATTGACCTTCTCAACCTGGAGGTTAAGCCTCCACCATATTCCCGTGTATTATCAATCAGATCTGTATTGAACTCAACAAGGATACTTCTCTCTTGAAGTCCGGAGTTGTATGTTTAGTCTTCAGTTCTATATCACGGATATATCTATAACTCTTTATACTTTGTAATTCGTAGTACCTTTGTCGAAGCAAGTCATTGATCGGGAAGAGAGCAAGAGGATCCTTTAGACTCTGAAAGAAGTCCAAGGCAAATCCATAAGCATGGTAGTCAAGAGGATACTACTGCCAGGATAGTCTTGAGTTGGCACTACTCCTTCTGCTGAGGCAAAACTACTTTGAAGTTTCTTACAAGACAAGTCGATAATTGCAGTGGTTGCACACGAGGACAGTTGGTCCTGTGGTATACATGCCGATTGCTGCGACGATACTCTCAATCCCTAAGGAACTCTGAGCACTGGCAAGATTGTGTGTCAGTTCAGAGGATCTTCTGAGTGGGATACTTCCGAGTCGTGAACATCAGTATACTGATAGTGTAAGATGATACTCTATAGTCGATACTAACTATTGGGGACAGAGAATGGAACAGTAACCTTGTTTTCCTTGGGTGGTAATTCTTGTACGCATCCTCAGTGAAGATTTATCATTTTTCTCTTTATCAGTCTGGAAGTCATTAGGGGCTTTTATTGAATGGGACTTAGAGTGGATCTCCCAGTGTTACACCTGGGAACATACTGCAAAGCAGGCTGGAGGTGTACCATCTGGTGCAATTGAGTGTGCACTTGAGAGCATAGTGTGAAATATACTGGGAATTATACTGGGAAGTGTACCTGGGAGTAGATTTAGTGCATACTTGTAAGCATTCAGTAAAGCAAGTGTAGTGTGTGCCATTCAGTACAATTGAAAGTGGACTTGAAAGCATGTTTGGAAATGTACCTAAGAGTGAACTCAACTAAGAGGTGTACTTGGCATCCATTTGAGAACTATAGTTACATCTTCTGAGCAATATACATCTCTACATAGTATACTGTAATCAGAGACTTCCATACAACAAGCTCTACTCACTGTAGATCCTGGCTGAAAGATCTATACAATGGTAATTGAATAGATGTAGAAGAGAAGCTGATATTAGATATATTATACATTGATAAGTCTGAAGTATATTGACAGGACATAGTATTACACAAATGGTCTGACTGGAATAAAATAATAGATGATAAATAATAATTAATTTTATGAAAATGCAGTATAAGATATAGTTTCTACATTGAAAGAAACAATAATTATAAACAGATAGTGGGTGCTTATAGCTAAAGGATATAAACAAGTAGAAATTGAATAGTATAAGCGATAATTTATTGCAGAAAACCTCTTAGTACAGCTGCAAGTAGATTATGCCAAAGAATGTATGTCTATTATTAGGTTCAATATATTGCATCTTTGGCAACCAATTTTGGTATCCGCTACATTGATTTCTTCTCTACTGTGAATCTCAACTGCATTGTTCAATGGAGTACTATATATAGAAGTATCTATAAATCAAGTCAAATACAGTGTACAAGATTGAATCATTCAATAGTTAATTATAGATGTCAACAATTTGCAATAAATCTCACCAGAATGGTAGTGACAATTGATTGAGTACCTTGAACCATTCATTGTGGTATGAATAGCTGTGATCCTGGTATGCCTGTGTCCAAACAATTTAGTTATCTTATTATAATGAGTAAAGTAAATATCTTGCAGTTAATCATACTGCAAAACTAAGTAACAATCAAATTGATATATTGAAAACAGTGTTCCAGATTCATAGTCAACTCACAGTGCTGTGGCTTTTAAATATGAAAATTTAATTTACCGATCTAAATGACACTCTGTTAAAAATAACATTCACTAATACTCTTTTTAATAATTGGTCAATTTAAGTATGTTAATGTGTAACAAACTCTACTGAACAGGAAGCCATTGTTGTAGCAGGTAAAATGTAATGATGAGTCTGCTAATGTAACAGCATATCGACCCAATAATCTAATTTGAATTTGTTTAGTTACTGTTACTATACCTAATATTTCATATGGAAGTTTTATGATGATCCATTCAATGCATAATTATCGACTATTAACCATTCTATTGCATGTTGGATAATACAATTTAATTGAAAATTAAATGATCAATACCAGGTTAAGTTATGTACTATCTGATACAAACTTAAAATATATATTGATACACTCTAGAGCAGTTGATTGAATACATGGCAATACATGTAAAAATATGATTTTCAATTTAAAAATACAACTATCAAATTTTAATTTTAAATGCAATAGGCAATTATGCCATCCATCTAAATTGGTAAGTATTTGATACTGGTAATGGTGAGCACCTATAATTAAAAGCTACAGCATACAATATGTAGTCTATTAGGAAAGGAGATATTAATAATGGTATACTATTAGAACAATATAACAGTTGATATTGTATGAAATTCCAGACTTTATAATATAACAAATTTTATAAATATTGCATACAAGAAGAACCAATAGTAAATTATGGAAAATAATAGACTGGTAATATACATCTTAAGCTGAAGTAAATATTGTGGATATTTTCATAATGAATCAATGTAAATATATAGAAAACATTAGGTTTTTTAAAATAATTGCCTCACAGTATAAAGAGGTATTGCAAATGTGACAGTATCTATGTTTTTTTTATTTTAAAAAGTCTCTTTGTATGTGTTCTTACAATTGATAGTTTGGTTGCAATAGCAGAATATTATTTTTTAATTCTTTTAATATTGTTATATATCGAATTCACTAAACAATTCTGGAAAAAGCATTTTTCTAAATTTCCATGGTGTTTTGAATGAATATATCAACAACTCTTTCTGATCTCAACAAGATTCCTAATTATTTCTGCTGTATTCTCTTTGGGTTAGATACGAAATCATATACCTTAATAGAGTATTTTTTTAGTATTTTTTGTATTAGTACCATTAGAGTATTATTGCTCTTAATTGAAATAATTAGTGGTTACAATTATAAATCAGTTATTGAAAACTGTCATTATACACTTATACAAAATCATATTAGTATACTATATTCGTTTCCACCCAGTACAGTAGAGATCTTTAAATATGTACTGAGGTAATAATTAGTATGTAAGGCATATATAATCTGAATTACTAATCATAGTATTAGCATTTAGATTGCTTGGTATGTTCTATATTGTATTATATATATAAATTACATTTATTATATGTTGATGATTTCAAGTATTCTGTAAAGTTAATGTATTTTAGATTTCTGTAATATGGATTTTGAATGATTTAAAATACTATTTAAATGATAGACTAGATGGAAATACTATCAGCATAATGTCTACTTAGTTTGAAGTTTATCAAATTAGAATTGTTGTCAGACAAATATAAAGAATCTATGTTTTTGACAATGTTATACATGTAACTCAGTGGGTAATATATCAATCCGTGAAACAAAATTGAATTACTCTTGATCAATGTAAATTCGATTTGAATAGAGTTTATTAGACTTTACCCAGGAGTTTAAATAATTAGTTATTGAAATAGTTTTGAAAATGTTTCCCAAATTTCCAAAGAAACTTGTTCAGATTTGGTAATAGATAAATATATTGATGAAAAATGAAAATTTACAAATAATAAAGTAACAAAATAAATATCTTAATAAGAATGTAAAATAATACTAATAAATTTGTAGAAAACAATATAAGTTAGTTGTAAATTTAAATTGAATAACTGATTAAAGTTTAATTTTGATAGGTAGTTTCTATATTATAATATTAGTCAAACTAAATTCAATTTTAATCAAAATATATTATTATCATAGTACTAAAAAATTTCATTTGAGAATAAACCTTAGAATCACTTGTTAGAATATGATACATTTAAGTTTCTTTTATTACAGTAGTAATTCTATTTGTTACCAACTATTGAGTATTAAAACTTTCGAGGTTGGATGATGTTCATTAATGTAGTCTTAGTTGCAATTGAATATATATTCTCTTGGTTTATCTGCAGTTTACAGAATTGTAATCAGTAGATTGAACATTACAAATTACTTTGAACTGGATCATTTTCATATCATCCATAGTTGATATGGTACTATCAGAAATGAACCACTAATATCTGAATATCTCCAATTATTGCTGATAGATGATATAGAAATCTTGGTTTTTCTTTTCTAACAGATCTTATATATATTTATACAATTACTTTTGCTTATACCTGCTATCAACACTACTATTCTATGTACATTTCTTATTCAATCAGATAGATATAATTGAAGATTTGTTATATTTTCAAATATTCTATCTTTTGTCTTAATATTTAATTGCTAACTAAGTACCAAAAAGTTATTAATATACTTTTTATCTACAATTCTAATAGTAACAACACTGGTTATATAAATTGGATGATATTCAATCTTTGGATCTATTGCATTTAAGTACTTTACACCATATGTAATTGCTCCAATACATGTAGTACTGATCTGACAGCTACTAATATTATTATAATATTGATAATATACATATTTATATTTGTCTCAAAAACAACAATTTCATAATGTAGGTTTATTATATAACCTAGAGGGATTCTCTTGAATGTTTGGAATTATATGCTAGATAGTATTGTACTTGGTGAATGAACAAGTATTACTTTGAACTAGGAAATATTGTAATAATTTGTAATATGTTTTGGGTTATTTTACAGTATCTGGGTTGAACTAACTATATACAGAACTAATTAGAGGTACAATATGAAAGGTGATGTAGAAGACTTGGAAAACTAATTGATAATTTATAGAAGTATACTATTGACAGTCCCCAATGGGAGGAAATTTGAAATTATACTCTGTAGAAAATTTGCCAACAAGATCTGTCAGAAGTTGCTGACTATGTTTATTGTGTAAGCAGTTATAGAAATTTATAGTATGTTCTTTGCATATATTCTATCGCCTGTATAAATCTTAAATCTCTGCACTTGGTTGCATTTGACCGTCGTCTTTTTTTGTTATCACTTGCCATCTTGGGGGTACCAAGACTTATCGGACGCGACTGTGCTTATGTGTCTGTGCCGTTCGGTTCAGTGTACATAATCACTTCTACTAGAAAATATCAAGGAAGAGTATTCATTCATGTGAGTCAGCCGTCGGATCCGCGCTTAATGCTAATGATCTTATTTGAGAGTGAAAGGGTCTCAATTATGCTCCTTGAAGCGTCAACGAGTAACTGACGTGTGGTATTCAATCCGCCTCTGGTATGTGTCTTCAATTGGCGTTCTTAGTCTCGGAGGCGCACAGCGTTCGAGACTATAGTGTACTATGCACCATGTCAGTTAACCTGTCATTTAGAACTTCCTGCCATTAATCCTTCTCTGCCCGCTTAGAATCTGGAAATGTAGGTTAATTTATATCAAGTAGCGGATTATGTCGTATACATCATCAAAGTGCAAAATTGTACTGCTTAAGCTTTCCCCACTGCATGTTTGTGCGTTCCGCACCCGCCTTTTGTTCGCGCTTCCGCGGTAATTAACAGTGCTTTGTGCTGAATTTCTCAACTTTCCTCAGGCAGGAGTTATTGTGGTAATTGAAAGACTGCGGGGAAATGGTGTCAGCACACTGCCTGGGGCCAAAATAACAATTAAATGAGACCATGTCTTGGTCTGGGCATATCCATGTTTAGCCGCAGCTCTGTTTGGTCTTCGCGGCGCTTACACGTTGCAGGGAGTCGCTTGGGGTTGGGAATTGGGTTGCATGCAAAACCACCAGCGCGGCCAGCAACGTACGATTAGACGATCATCTGGAAGGACCTCGCGAGTCTAGGTTTAACCGTTTGACCGGCGAAGATCCGTGCCCGAGGAACTCCGGCGCATTCGGATGGGGATCTAGGAACTTAGCCGCAAGATACGTAGGATTCTGTCTCAGCGAGAACAACGTAGGATTGACGTTGACCAGGGTTGAGATAATAATACAATCATTATGTGCTCACGCCACAAGAAAAACGAATATAGAGAGAAAAAAAACAAACAATGAGGCAACTCGTACCACGCAGGCAAAGCCGCTAAACGCGGCCGTCTGAGTGGTGCACGACTGGTTTATTACCGGTTCCTAGGTGGGTAAGTGGGTGGTAGGGAAGGCTCGGCGTATGGTGAATCTCTAGCATTAACGCGAAGCCACAGGCAGACATTGCAGGTTGCAAGGGTGATAGGCGTCTGTTCTGTCTGCCACTCCGTTGTAAGTAGCGGCAGCGGATCGACCTGGATCACAGACCAACGTACTGCAGACCCTACTCATTCAAACTCCCCTATAGGACTACGCTTTCTAAGAAGGTATATTAGGCGGGAAACTGCCGCAGCTACAAAAATGTCTGGCTTTCCCACCTCCAACCAGCAAGGCTGCTACTCTATACCGACCTACCTTATTCTTCATATCCACCACTACCACAACTACCATAAAGTGTAATCATCTTTCATCTTCTAGCGCTTGCTTTATATTCACCACTGCTCGATCCTGTTCTTCCTGTGAATTGTCATAAATAAACAAAACACACCGTCCACGCGCCTACCGCTTCGTATCACAACATCGACTTGCTGCAGCACGGAAACAACAAACCTGACATTGGTTAATATTCTTCCGGATCCCATCATATCCAACTCATTATCACCCAATGGCACTTTTGAGGCCGCGAGGTTCACCAGTATATCTATCCCCGCAGCACAGTCCTGAGCTTGGGTTTGGAAGTCCTACGATACCTCAAAGTGGCTGGAAGCACGGCTGTCAGGAATTACCACCACACCCAAGAGGCCTGTTGTCTTCCTCGGGGCCTTGTGATCCTCCTATACACCCTCTTTACCACGTCAATAGTTCCTTGCCATCCCCACCTCAACACCACGAGTCATCATTTACTTCGACAGACTCTGAATACAGTAGTCGCTCCGTTCAGGGCTCCCCACTCTCTCCACCAGCATCTGATGGGATCATGTCGCCTCCTATCAACGATGAACAAGAGTTTAGCGACAAGTCCATGGATCCGAATATATGGATGCCAAATTCTTATGCTATCAAGACGGAGGACGGAAGGGTGCCAGTGCATGACCACAGCTCACATTCACCGCCGACATTGTTCATTGAGGATATCCTTCGGGAGGATCATCAGTCCATGCAACCAATGGGGCCAGGATATTTGGATGACAATGGGTTCGGGATATCTCAGATGAACAATCCGTTGAAACGGGATCGGAATAACTTCATGCTCCCGCAACCTTACCAAGGGTCGCAATGCTCTACGGACTCAACACCATCACAACGATCCCGAAAGAAGAGACACCTCACCGATGCAAGCGAGGCAAACTTTCACTGCGCGCAGTGTGGCAAGTTGTTCTCTCGGGTCTGGAATTATAATGCACATTTAGACACGCATAACCCTGATCGGCCGAGACCACATGTTTGCCCAGAGCAGGACTGCGGAAAAGCTTTTGTCAGGAGGACGGACCTGACCAGGCATACACAGTGTGTCCATGCGAAAGATAAGAAGTTCAAATGCGAACTTTGCGACAACATGTTTGCAAGGAAGGACACACTTCGAAGGTAAATAATCCATTTTTACCACACCGTCTATGCAGCTGCTAATGATCTAGATATAGACACGAAGATGACGGCTGCCCAAAACGTGTGGATATCGTGTCTCGACACTCTAAACACAAGCCTCTTACAGTGCAGTCGCAAGCGCTAAGTTATTACCTAAATCGTCGCGATACTGAGCAGCAGCAGCAGTTGTATTTCCCTCAATATGACTCTCAATCTCGTACGCATCAATACGAGGCAGCGCTATCGTCTGGTCTGCCACCTCTATCGGACATTGTCCCCATCCAGAAAACGTCTTGGTAATGCTCAGTCTACCCCGTTCTTCTCTCATCGACATACAACATAAGTCAACTCATTGCTAGTTTCCAGTGAATAATTGGTTATTATATTTCTAAAGTGTGGATTAGCGCTTTAATTTCAGGTCGTCTTTTAGTATTTACTACAATCGTGTACATTCTTTTGGGTCTAGACTTTGTTCCTTGCTTTACATGTACGGTTCTTTCTGGCGGAATATTTTGCTTCTATCTTTGTTCGAACTGGTAAGTATTTATTGTTGTGCTTCTTTACCGCTAAAGTATTTCAACAATGTGGAGTTCTGGAGAAATTGGGTTGAAGTTCAAATTTTTTACGTTGATACCTCACGTTTCAATTCTGCACAAGAACCATGAGTACAGCCGATTATAGAGTACTGATTTCACTCACCCTCCCACATACACAAGTTCACGTAAATACACAGACACAGAGACACACACACACACATTCTCTCTCTCTGAGTGTGTGTGTAGACTGCGAAGTAGTGGAATGGTGATTTGATTAGGGGTTAGTGCTCTCGCTCTCGATCTCGCTTTCTTGCGTTCATCAGCGATCAGTGAAGGGTGAGATGCCTTCCGTCGAATCAAGATGTCCGACAGTCAGTCAATCGTGGCTTGTACTTGCAGTACAGGTGGAGATAACTCCGTTTCTAGGATTTTGTCGGAGGCGCCTAACGCGACAGGGTGCAGCCGCCTTTAACTCTGACTAGTCATCCATGCCAGGAGACACTACCTGAGTAGGGTCGGTCAGTGGGCTGCAACTAAATGCTATATTATATAAACACAAGCGTCACAAACACTTCAGTAGTCATGTCATGCGCCTATTGAGATAAGTCGATCGGTAACGTATAATAAATCGACACTCGCCGGGAACTATAACTTTCGATCGTTGTATATTTCTGTGCCAACAGCTCCTGCTTGGAACAACCCTACCGTATCCATGTCTTTCGGAATGTCTCTCTGCGGATCATCCCATCTAGATTGCATCCTTGGCAATTAAAATTGCACAATTATCTAACTTGATATTAGTAGTCTGCAAGGAGTCTTTTTTCATTAGGTACTCTAGTTCATGCGACCCTCTTGGAGCAGGCTATTACTTACTGTGTTCGTGCCGCCTAGATTTCTCCATGTGGCTCCCTGATTTGTGTTGGTGCCCAGACTAGTCCCGCTCACTTTGCTAGCACAAATTTTAATTTGTCAGTCTACTTGCCCTTGAATTTCTCAAACCAAACAGAGCGGTTGCCGCTGGCGTATACCTAAATGACTCAAAAGGCAAGATTGGCGCGTCTGATTCAGCTGCGGCTCAAGTCACGTTGCTGTTCCCACGCTGAATCAATAATAATGAGCAACTCTGGATCGCTAAATATTGGGGTATTGTTTGATGGGGTTGATTGATGTTCAGAGGAAGATCTGGTAATGCTCACGGAGCGCTAAACACACCATTCATGACAAGCAAAACAACCTGCAACATCAACCGATGCGACTAAAACAAACCAGCGCAGGAATCTTTTACACCCCAGCGGATGTAGAGTTTTCCAATGATGGAAATACTGGAATCTGCTATGATATTAAGGACTTCGACTGTGTTGAATTCTATTCGTCGGATTTTCAAAGTGGACTTTTAGAACCCTAACCCAGCCCCCTGGCAACCTTAAAGCCCTTGAAAGGAAACAATGACTTGAGTTTCTCAAAATTGTCTCGTCCCCGGACTCTTGCTGTCTTGGCTTGCAGGCTGCTTTTGTGTTGATGAATAATACATGCTAAGCAACTCCGTTGGTGGCAGATACCAGACACATTCAATAATAAGAACATACTGATTTATTGCTTGTCATAAAAATTCGATATGGGGGTTAGGAATGAGAGGGTAATAATATTTAATACTAGTTAGATATAAATAGAGGTAATTTATTCTAAGTAAAATGCACTGAAAGTAATATATTTAAACAATTCAGACTTATATATACAGATATACAGCAAGCAATGATATCTGAATTTAAGATAGATAAAGAGAGATTGTAAATGACTATATAAGAGTAGAAGAGTTATTCAAATTGAATTTAATATTAATATTTATTATCTTCAAATAGTATTTTTTTTTCTACAAAGTTAATTGTATATCTATTAATACATATATATATATTGATTAAGTAATCCAATTTCGCATATGGATAGTGGAAATAGATTAATTGGCAGTATAATATATATGTTGTATTGAAAAGAAAAGTGTCTATGAGTTAAATGAATTTATTATTAAAATAATGTGAATAATTTACTATATTTTATTCATAAATATAAAATATATAATAAGTTTAGATTATTATTAGTGTCCATCAATAGTGTAAAAGATTGGTATGTATAGTCAATTGGTTATATATGAACAAAAAAGATTAAATAGAATTACAAATTATACGTCCAAATAATGCAGCTGATATTATTAGCAAAAATAAACACATTGATTAGTTAGGCTATTGGACTCGTCTACATTAGAGAATCTCAAAATTACAATATAGATATTTTACATCATTATCTAAACACAATATTTGTCTTGATTACCACAGTCTACCAATAAGCTATTACTTATATTGTATTCTGTCATTCTAATTAAGAATTCAGTAATATTATATATAATATACAATATTGCTGATAGTATTATGAAAGTTAAATTATATATTGTAATATGCATTATCAATTTCTTGAAAGTTAAAATAATACAGTACCATTTCAAGATAACAGAATAAATATCCATACTGGAAACTGTTTGTAGTTATCACTGTACATATTTCGAGTTGCAAACAGCAGTAAAAAGTACAGTAATAGGAGTCGAATACTTTTGAGTTAGTAATAGATCCTGTTATTCGGTAAATTAACTAACTTTGATATACTGTATTACAGCTACCAGACCTGAACTGTATACTGTATACTAGTTTCAATTTATATGCAATATTCAAATCAACTTGAATTTGGTATATTGTACACCAAATAGTGAATTTGATATATTCAAAGGTATTTAAGCAAATAGAGAGGAAATAATCCAATAGCATCGAAATACTGAATATATTAAACAATTATCATTCATTTTATATACAGTAAAAGGTCAATATATCCCAATCAAAATGCATCTTATCTTTCAAATTATTAGTCTTCTCATAGTGATATGTACTATATACCAATATTCAATATATTACTGTTATCAATATCTGCTATTCAATAAACATCTACCAGAGTATACATACAATAAAATCTAATGCAGTTTAAATTTAGAAGTGACTTCTAAGAAATATTTAGTCTAATTGAATATGTTTCTCTTTATGCATTAAAGTGCAGTAAATTTAATACAAAGAATATACCAGAGAAAATAAAATAATATACCAAGAATTATTTCAATATTTAATAACTAAAATTATACTTCTACAATAGTATTTAGTAATATATAAAGAGATATTGGCAGATATCAAATAACAAAACTTCTCGACTATTAATTACTCTGTAACCATCAATCACTGGTATTCAATTATTCTACTTCCAACACGAATGTAATTCAAATAGAGCCTATGACTTGTTACTTGTTTTGTTATCTTAATAAAGAGTAAACACATTCCTCAGGTAATATTCCTTATAGTACTGTGCTTGGTTGCATTATTTGTATGACTAACTGATATATAATAGGGTACAGAGCAACATAGAGGAAGGTGGGAATGAAGATGGAAGTGTTATTAATAGTAGAGGAATAACAATATATAAGTTAAAGTAACTGAAAATAATCAATATTGCAATCAAAATATTGACTACTTGTATCGACATTCAGCATTTATACAGAGAGCAGGATATTCAAAACTGGAGATTAAGTTCCATAAGTTCAATTTGTAAGAAAAACATATAATCGAATGACCAGTGCTTGTATTAATACACTGTAAGTAATTGATTGTAATCAAAATAATGAAATTATTTTGAAAGTTGGCTGGGTTATCATTTGGTATATATAACATAATTGCAATTGTGTTTTGAGTTAGTTTCTTAGGTGCAAAACTGTAATCAATACAGTTATTTCAATTATATAGTCATTCGTAATAGCATATCTATTGAACACAACAATCTGAGATAATATATGAAATGTTTCATTTGTATAAAACATTCAAGTTACTTGATTGCAAATATATTTACAATTACTATGATCAAGTGAGAACTGTAGATATTGTCTTAGTGAAGTATCAAGTGACAAACTATTACATCTGGTTTCTATCTACTATACTCTTTCATAATGTACAGTTTGTTCACAATGACTATGTTCATTTTAGTTGCATATTCCATCAGCAAAATGAAAATCAATCTGGCAGTTACAGGCAAATCTCCCAGACACTCCGGTTGACCGCACCACTACTTGCAATACCCTGCAGATACTGTCATGCCCCCCTGGAGCCAAGCCAAGTGATCTCAGACTCTACTAGAGCATTCTCAGATACTCCCAAAGCATCTGCAGTTATGGACATGCATTCAGGATGCTCCTTCTAGGAGAGTCAAAGTTTGGGGCAGTGGAGAGCGCTGTGCAGGACTGGGGCAGACTTCGAGAGCAGCTGAGACCTCTGTGCAGCTCTGCAGGTGACTTGGTGTCGTATTCTCAAAGCTGTAGTTCTTGGGGTTCTACAACTACAAGGAATTTCATTTATCAGATTCATCATTATCACAGTCACAAGATTCACTACATCATAATATGGCATGTATGTTCCATGTGACTCGAAATATATATATATGCTCAATCTGCCTACAGATGACATTGGAGTGTAATTGGAGGAGCACCTGGAGACTCCGATAGAGAGAATGTAGGGATGCACTTGGAGGCCATTGTGGCGAGAAAATCTGTTCCTCACCGTCACCGTTCAATTCAGCAGGGGAGAGCCGGTGGGTGGCTGACAGAGATACAGTCATAACAGAGTGGCAAAAAGATACGGGGATAACGGAGATGGACCCATTTTGCTGAGCTTTCGTAGATCTTTGCAATTTGTGGGGTTCCTCACACACTCTTGCCGAGACTTCATTGAACCACGCACTTTGTGTTGTTCCTTACCCCTGGGTACCCCGTCATATCCCCTTACCCACTTCCTGTGCTCCGCTTCGAGCACACACTGCCCTTTCTCACCCAATCCCTCAGGATGGCATGAGCGCTCTGCCATTTCACCACACCACAATCGTGAGAACTTGGGGATATAGTTGAAGCTGTGATCATGCAAGATTGGAGATGCTTTTGGAGGCAAAAATAGAGCGAGTTTGGAGATGCACTTCGATGCCATATTCATGTGAGATTAGAGGAGTCTATGGAGATGGTTGATCAGAAGGCGGTCAATCTGGCGTTGATCTGGAGACTGTTGATTGGGAGGCGGTTGATCAGCAGGCTGTTGATCTGGAGGAAGTTGATCTGGAGGCAGGCAATCTGGAGGTGCTCGATCGGGAGGTGGTTGACCTGGAGGGGGTCAATTGTGAGGCGGTCAATCAGTATGCGGTAGATAGGGAGCGAGTTGCGATGGGGAGGTCAGACTCGATTCGTTCGTTAACTCATTATTGTGGGAATGAAGAGGAGTGGGTACAACTAGATAGGCTGAGAGATAACAGGCGAGAGACTTGCTGGGAGCGGAGGACCGTGGATCTTGGGATAATGCATTACTTGGTTAATGCTATACTCAGTGTATGCTGTATGTGGTGTATGCTGTACTTGGTCTATGCTGTACTCGGAGTATGCTGTACTTGCTGTTAACTCTTGATTATGGTATGGAGTGATAGAGAGGGATGACTTGACTTGGTGTTCCTGGGTGATGGTACGGTTGAGGAAGAGAGAGAGAGATATGACGGGAGATTGCCCAAATCATCATGAGAAAATGGGACCGAAGAGTAAATGGAGTGCAAGTCAATCGCCCATTCCCGATACGGCAGGTGTGAGTCCCAACCAGGTGTGTAGTAACACTAATACACAGTCTACTGCACCCAATGAGGCAGGCCATACTCCTGATTTGTTATATGTGCTCGTATCCTCCACATTGTTCTGATCTTCATCCCAATCTTGCTGTTTCTCGTCCACAACTCTACCATTATCGCAAAACACAATGTTACGTCATCCCTTACTATTTCTCCATGGGATGATCATGTGTTGACACTGAGTACAGCAATCACCGAGTACTCCATACGCCGAGAACTGTATACATCCTGTACAGCATCCACCGAAGATTGTTTGTCTTCCCTTTATTTTCATGATTACAAGTTGACAGTGGAATGTAGTGTCAGCATCCGGTGTGCTTCAATATATGATTGACTGTGATCAGGCAGCTGTCTGGGTGAGTTCAAAGGTGAAGTCATCTTGTTACAATCCCATGGTTCCACGTTAACTATGTGATGAATAGAGTCTCAGCACCCAGGGCACAGTGCATTGACCGCATCCAAGTACTCATCCAATCTCGCTCCATCATGGCCTTGAAGTATATTTCAAAACTCGCCCAATCACATCCTTGAAGTGCTTTTCAATGTCCACTCGCTCACGGCCTTCAATGTCACTTGATTACGGCCTCCCAGGTATATCTCCCAACTAGTGCAATCTCCACCTTCAAGTTCATATAATTATGGCCTCCAAGTGCATCTCCAAATATGATCGATCACAGCCTTGCAGTGTGTCTTGCTGTTCACTTCATTACATCCTCTATATGCACTGCAGTAAAGCCTTCAAGTTAACACGATTCTGGCCTCCGAAGTACATCTCCAAACTTGATTGATTACAGCCTTCAAGTTCGCATGATTATGGCCTTGAAGTGCATTTCTAAACTCGCTCAATCACAGTCTCTAAGCCCATCTCTGAGTTTACTGAAATGTCATCTGTGGGTGGGCCTCAAATTGTTCTCAAGTTTCGACTGCAGACAGTCCTGATATCCAGTGTGTAGATGGGCGGCTACATACATACAGAGATATATAGATATACTGATGAGAAATCAATCTGAATACGTGAGTTTTAAAAATCGTTGTACAATAAGTAGTAGCTACGATTTTCTAGCGCAACAGCAGCATTCCCAAAGCAGATGTTTTTCCCTAACAGCTCTACCGCAATTCAAGGTGCTCCCAGATTTGGGGCTCGCGCTCCCAGGTAATAGAATATAATGCGAAAGCACAGATAGATCTGTTAAAATCTAACGAAGAGGGTTCAAAGCAATAATATGATACAAATAACAAGGTAGAGAAGTGATCGAAACAAGATCATATAATACTGAAGGAGGAGGTATCGAGAAGATATTATTGTATTCTTATCGATGTCAGAGCAAGTCTAAAGAACTGTTCTCTAACCGGAGAAACAGTATCTATATATACATAAATAAAGGAGTGATTGTCCATGACCACGGTCGCGGAACAATATCCTAAAACAGTAAAGAAAAACTCTTTAACTGTACATTAATATAAACAAGAACTGTAAGGAAACCATTAGAAACATCTAGGTGCGTTCTTAAAAGATAAGCGCTGATAAATCCCTTTCCAACGGAACAAAAAGAAGATTCTAGACAAGTTCTAACCGGAACTTTCTAGATACCGAAAGATAACAGATAACAAAAGTAGTAACACACCACATTATTCTTATCCGTAAAGACCTTCCATATTTATGGAGAATAAAAAGAAAGGTACAAATATTAGTAAGAGAAATGTAGATACTCCCGTATTTTCAATACCAGGAACATTGCCGGAGCTCCCCGGCATGTCTTCGGTACTCCTAGTGTTGTTGACAGTGGTTTCAGATCTACCCAATGTTCTCTCTGGCACTCCGAGGTGTTCCCAAATCTCCTCCAATCACTCCCATGGTACTCCTGTTCTAGTCATCACAGATCCCAGTTACTCTAAATGCTTGCAGGAATGCCCACCTAGGGTCTGATACTCTCCTGAAATTGACGCATCTAAGTTTATACTCCACATCCTCGCAGACCCTGTTGGAGGCTTCCAGAGACTACAATACATTTTGCTGATGTATATTCTGAGTATTGGGATCTTAATACCAAAACATATCAGAGTTGCTAACAATCATACGAGATGCACTGTCTATATATAGTGAATTATAATAACTAGATTTAACATTGCCATATCTAAGAATGTCGATATACTGAATACTAAGAGAGTTGCAATACTTGATATTTTCAATGAAATATGTAGCTGCTATAAGGATTCTTGAAATGTAATTTGACTGAGTATTGGAAATTCCAATAAATATAACATTGGACAAATAAGGTGCATTGAATTACAGAGTCTACATGAGTCTTGAAGAACTGATTGGGACAGTTCAAAGCAATAAACAATATTGCAGTTAATTGATATTAACAAATTATTAATCGATTATAGTTTATTGCTATCAAGCAAGTTTGGAATTGAATATTAATGTTGAACACAAAAAAAAATTCTCAATTCCAAATCCAATCTAATCAATACCCCATAGCTGGTAAACATGGAAAATAATCCAAACTGATCATTGAATTGGTTTAGTACAGTAAATTTTTATCATTATGTGTTAATATGCAAGTGTTGGTGGATCTTTATACATATTACACAATGGCCAATAATATCACCCAACTCAGAGTTCATTGAAACAGTCAGAACACTTAATGTAATAGAAACGGTGATCTATAGAGTACAGTGTTTTGATAATTGTACATAGTATTATAATATTACTCGGTATTTATTATAAAATGAAAACTTAATTATATGTTTAAAGCAAATCACTAACCTATATTACATAGAGCAAGTGTAGTATTAAAATAGTAAATTATGTTGGCAATATAGATTTGACAAGATATGGAAAAAATCATATAATACAGATTTGAGTATACAAAGTTATTACATTTTAAAATTATTGCCATAATCGAATCAAAATGCTAGTATTTTGGTTTCAGTGTAATTGGAGGACTCTATGTCTATATGGTATGTGACTTGAAGCCAGTGAATAGAACAGTTTAGAGAGTGTTATACAATACATTAATTTAAATATGAAAGCCTTAGAACTATATTGTGAATAATTTACAATAACATTATCATGATGGTACAGACAGAGATATTCTTCAGCAGCTTACAATATACAACCACTGAGAAGAATGGTGAATATTGTTTTAAATATTAGAAGCTATTGAAAAATAGTCAATGACTATTCAATTGAAACATGATTGGACATTGCAGTAGAATAGAAAACTGTAATAAGTTTCCATTAGGCAAAAAATTAAGTCCATTAACAAGATTAGAGAAACATAAATATCACAATAAATGTTTAAACAGGTGGTTAATTATTGTCCTGCTGCTAAAAACATTATTGAATCAACCATTTTAAAATAAACTAATAAGTAATAATATTGAAGGAAAGATAGAGTAATAGTCGTCAACTAATACTGATTATGGAATATTTAGTTGGATGGTTACTATTACAGGTATATTTTCCAGCATGCCCAAGATAATTATTCTATACAATAGCATAATTCAGATATCATTTCACAGCATATAGAAACTTCCAAGGTACTACTGAATAGTATTGAAATATACACAAGAGACTTTAATTGAATGGGCTTCGAAGTGCTACTAGACAAAATATTGACAGAATGAGTTATAGAAAGCATTTTTCATTAGTCTCTGTGCTTAATACCAGCTCCCACAATGTGTCTACCAATGTAAGATTAAATTCATTACAATTTGATAGAAAGTATATCTTCAGAATGTAAAAAAATTCACCTTATCAATTCACAGATACTACAATATAGTGAAGCATATTCATTGGAGCCTACTGAAGTGGGGATAGTAGTCACAACCACACTAATGGGTCCATGATGTGCCATTGGTAAAATGTAAAATGGTTTTCGAGTTATTATGAATTAACTTAACCGTTTCGAACAGCTACAGTGGTAGTTGAAGGTGTATCTAGATGCTAACAGCCAGGGTGAAAGCAAACTGATGTACTATTAAATGCTGCGAAACAGAATTCAAACACTCCTCAATTCTTCGAAAATTGTGGAAGTACTTTTTACAATGCTTCTTGCCTATTATTTGGAGTCCAGTTGCGGGTCACAGCTGAACCGTTACCAAATTGGCAGTCCAGGTTATCAGTACACCTAAACTGTCAATTCGCGTTCGGTTTGATGGACATCATGCAACCCATCTGAACTATGCGGGTTGTCTGTCAGGCCTCCTGTGGGTCTATCTGTAGATTCATTCAATGGTCTAGATATTGCTGTTTGAAAATAGCATGTTGTGGAAATCGCATATTCAACAGACAATAATCAGTATGTCCATGATTTAAATTATGTGATATCGACCAATTTGGAATCTGTATCTTTCCGGAAATATTTTGAAACTTTGCCAATAACTGGGGCCAATAGTTCTGTTATGAAGTCATACTTCTGCGCGATACCATGATAACCCAAAATACAAGACCAATAATTGTTGACACAAAGTAGACGATCATTACCATGATAGGGTAACAAGTGCATCATACATTGTTTTGGTTGAAAAGATCGCCATTATTTTGTATATGAATCATTGGCACAATGTGGCGCTAAGATTAGGCAAGATGCAAGACCAAAAATCATTGACGCTATATTGACACTCATTTGTAGAATGGGATAGAGAGTGTGTTATATTTGTTTATGCAGCTGAAGGTAGCCAGTACAGAATTTATGGATGTTCATAACCAAATATTGGTTAGATTACCCACAATGCATGACCAAAAATCATTCGCATTCTGTTGATGCTCCTTTTCCAGATAGGGGAGATAGCCTATCACTATTGGTTTTGGCCGTAAAGGCGGCCAATACCAAATTTTGAATATATGCAACCAGTTGCTAGTTAGATTACGCAAGATGCAAGACCAAAAATCATTGATACTCCGTTGAAGCTCATTTTCAGACTGCTGCAGGGAGTTTGTCCATATTGGTTTACCATCTGAAGCCAGCCAGGACTGCATTTATGGATGCTTGCAACCAATCACCACATATATTAGCCAAGATGGAAAGTCAACATTCGTTGAAAATTTGTTGATGCTAATTGTTAGAAGGTGAAAGGGAACATATTGCTCTCTCTTTTGTCTATGATGGCTGCCAATATGTTGGTTATGCATAACAGTGACCAAATCACTTTTCAATTACAGTACTTACATAACCAAACATTATTGACACTCCATTGACACACAATTGAACATATTGTCTATTCAAAATCTGGTGCCATCGATAATTGGATTCATAATTATTTGAACGTATTGTTAGTCTTTCTGCCTGGTTGAGCCTCGGCCCATTGGCAAGGCCGAGCTCAGTAATAGTCTTGCACTGATCATGCTGATTCTATAACGATTTATACATCTTGGCCAAGATTCATTTCACCTGCTATACTTCTAATTGTTACCCAATTTATCACATGCAACTGCTCAATATGTTAACATAATATATGTGTAAATGACATTCTTGTTCAAACAACATAAGGAATCTGGTAGGAAATACATTGATTAATTTTGTCCTACTATGTTTTGTTCCCAATATTCCTCCTTCTTTCCATGGTATTGACCATCATCAATAGCTGTTTACCTTTTTTCATTGACCTCTGTGTTGGCCCAATCAATCTGGGGACTTTTGGTGCAGTACTCATATTCCGCTGCACTGGGGTTTCTGGATCCTCAATGCAGTTATCAAGCTCTAATTCGAATCCATTGTCTCCCTCCCAGTTATCATTGCCGTCAATTGGATTATCAAGGTTTGGATTCCAGTCAAGCCAAATTTTGTTGTCTGAAATGCTTTCAGTAATAATATCCAATTCATTTTCAACTTGATGGTAATCGATTCTTGTGAATTGGTGGATGTTCAATACTTCAGTTCATCCTGCAAGGAGGTTCTTCCCACACAAGCTTGGTGGCATAGGTGACCTTTCCGAAAATATATATGTAGCTGCATCATCTGGTTCAATGTTTGGCCAGAGTGCTTTGGAGGTCTCTTTGGTAGGTAAAATATATCTGATGGCTAGTATTTGCTTGTTTTGAACCCAGGATTAATTCTGTTTAGCACATAGGTTTTGGCTGCCCAGACACATCTCCAAATAGTTGTGGAGCTTGGCCATTCTGTGCAATTTTCTGTCCTCAGCTGCTATCTTCATTTCAAAGTTGTCTTCTGTATTCGTCTTATCCATTGCTGGTTCATCTCCATGGAAGATCCCATGAATGGTTTGAGCAGAATACTTTATGACAACATTTTGTCAAAGGGTCTCGCCTGCAGTATTTGACTGCCTGGAGTTGATATCGTTCCGTACAATGGAACAACTGGTCTCCACTTCGACACTGTCTGGTTTGAGTGAGAATATGTCGAGTCCCACATTGGAGAGATCGGCATGCTTTGAGTGCGTTTCTGCTTGTTTGTTGTCGCCACCAGACGGTGATATCTGGTATCCGAAATGTATTGCATTTCTTTCTTGAGTGACAGTGGGAATCATTAGGATTTGGAATGATTTGCGTGCAGATCTGTTCCTAACCAGGCGGTGAATTCAAATAGAGCGTAGGGCTGCTCAAGAATCATGCTGCGTGATCACTTTGTCTAGGCGTTATTTCAGCCATGTTCTCAGGCATTAAGTATTATTCATCAGTAATGGGCAAATGGTATTGTTCAGAAGAAGCTTGACAAGCTGTGGAAGCGATTACGGAGAAGAGGAGATTGTTGCGCAGTACAGTTTCGTGTTTCATACTGGGGAATTGTCTATGTATGGCAAAGTATTCATTGTCCACATACTTCAGCAACACCTGCTGGTATTGGGTATTATAGAACGTCTCATCCTCGGGATTGATATCTATTCCCTTGTCGCACTTCTTAAGTGATCACAACTTCCAGAAAAGATCAACATTGTATGCTGAAATGAGAAACATACCCACCTTTAGAGTCACTTTAGCATAATATCTGGACATTTTCTAAAGTGCCAACTTCACTGCAAAGTATAAGTCTTCCTTCCAGTGAGTCTTCTTCTTAGTTAAAGCTCGCAGACAGCCAGCCATATGATAGAACATACATATTGTACACAGTGATAATGTGATGAAGAGTAATTGTATGCCATTTCAACATCCACAGGGTTCAGTTTTGGAATGGACTGAAAACTTACATGACATACTTGATGAGGGTCCATCTGTCCTGTGTTGTGAAGAGTGGTCTACAATCATTCTATTTTCGATTTGGGAGCCACTTGCCAGTGAATTGTCATAATTTGTATGCTCACTCAAGCAACTCCATTGGCAAATTACACCGTGTCTTCACATCCATAATAGGTAATACTGTGATTCATACTTTGTCATTTTGATAGTCACTGAACTTGTTTCAATGACCAGGGGTCGGCGTAATCAATACTCCAAGCATTTACTGCCATATTAAGGTCAGCCTCAGAACATTCACAATATCTTGAAATAAGTACTTACCCAATTATCGTTGCTAAACATGGTTTCATGGCTGACACCTGATTGATTCCAGCAGTGCACTCTCTCCGAAGTCTATGACTCCTTCCAATGTCTTTCATTTCATTCTCTCCAAATTGCTGATCATGCTCATGGAATTCCCATGGCTTGGAGCGGCCTTTCACACCCAGAGTACTAATGAATGCACCAAACTCAAGCTGAGTGATGTGTGCCATATATGGTATGTGGCTTCTCAATGCAGGTCACTCAATTCTGGAGACCTTAAGGGTTGATTGTAATTTGAAAGTCATTGAGTAAGTTGAGAAAGCGATGTTGGTGGTTACTTCAAGTTGATGGCCATCGGTCAGCTGAAACCGATCAAGAACATCCTCAGAATGCATGTCTAGCCATGTTCCAGTATGTTGATCCATCTCCTATGATTATGAATTAGCTTTTGACAGTGGAAAAGAAATGAATATCAACCTCATCGAATGCGAGTTTTACTTCCCACAATGCCTAATTGCGATCCATACAGACAGCAATGACCAGTGTTATGGCTACTTTTTTCGTTGATGTCCACCTGTCTAAAGCTAAACTATCTTTATTTGATGACAGCTGTTGCTTCTCGATTGCATCCACTGACAGTATGTATTCCCCCCAGGAAATGTTGCTCAGGTGCAGGTGGAGAGTAGCACCAAGTCGCTTGATAATTCATTATATAACCGTCACAGCTTGAGTTTTGATACAGCATTCCATGGAATGTGAGCTAAATTAAATTGTAATAAAAGGTAGCTATTGCAGGTTTCTTTGTGAAATGCAGTAGTTTGAAAGTATTTCGCTGCCAGTTTGAAGCATTTTGCCAGTTAATTCAGTAAATATAGAGAAAATCGACATTACAAATATGAATTTTCTTTGCGAACTTACATTTTTTATTCCTCATCTTCCTTGCATTCTCAGTATGGCCAAAGGAGTTTGATGGACAGTTGGACTAGCCAATGTGGTACATTCCAACTCTGCTAAGTCATTTCACTTCCAGATGTGTGCTTTTGCCAGCTATTGTATTAGCATCCACCTGGTCTCATATTCAGATGAATGAGGAAGAACTTGATGACAAATGATACATAAGATGCCTGGGTTACTGGCCTCCTCCATGTCATAGTGTATATAGTAATTCCAAGGAGGATCATGTTTAGAATTATACCAAGCAAATGGACACTTCAAGCCTTGATTTATAGAAGCTCACCAAGAATCAACTATGATCTGCAGTATAAGGTAGTGTTAGCAAGGATTCCGGACCGTCACTTCGGATCGAAATGTGGGTCCAAACCGAACTGTTGCCAACTTGGTGGTCCGGGACATCAATGAACCAGAACCGTCAACTTGGGTACCATTTGATGGTAAACTGCTAACCCATCTGAATCAGGCACGTTGTCAGCGGGTCGCTCAGCGGGTTCCTCTAGTGATTCATATAAGGCTCTTGTATTTGCAGTTTGTTGGTAGTATCTTATCAAAATCGAGATTTCAACAACCAGCAATGTGCTTTCGCATGTTGTGCAGTGTGCAATATTGATTAATTTGGTATCTGTGTTTTACCTTGGATATATGGTATGCTTGCTTATCAAGGCGCTCCATAGTACAGTTTTTCGCGGAAAGATTTGGGTGATTTGTTGATTCCAAAATATGCAAGACCTAAAACTGTAGACGCTCCGTTGATGCTGATTTCCAGTATTCAGCAGGGAGCCTGTTGATGTTGATTTTGGTCCAAAGGCTGCCAATATCTCATAAATGGATGTCTGCAACCAATCAGAATATAAATTACCCAAGATGCAAAGCTGATAATTGTTGACGCCCGGTTGATGCTCATTCGAAGAATGGGGTGGTAACCATGTTGCTGTCGCATAAACCTATGAAAGCTGCCAATACATCCATTATAAATAACAACGACTAAATCACTGGTGAATTACTGTACTTTCAAGACCACAAATCATTGATGCTCCATTGATGCTCATTTTAATGTATTGTTCATTCAACATCTGTTGCCATCCATAATCGTTTTCATCATGATTTGAACTTATTGTTGTCTTTCTGTCAGATTGAGACTTGGCCCGGTGGCAAATCCAAGCAGAGTAATATCCTCGCACTCTTCCATCTCACACGACAACAATGATGTTTCTCGCCAAATGATTAAGTGTGCCTGCTATACATCTGTTTCTCTACCGATATTCACAAGCTACTGCTCACCATTCACCCATACTATATCTGTAACTGGAACTGTCGGTCAAGCTAGATAAAGATGCTGGTGAACCATTGACATATTCTGTCCTACTTGTTCTTCACTCCTTCATTTCTGCTAATTTCTATTGCATTGACCATCACCCATACCATTTCAGCCTGTCTCGTTGACTTGTGTCGTGGTAGAACCAATCCGGGAACATTTGGCACTGCATTCACATCCTACTGCTTTTGGCATTCTGGATCCTCGGTGCCATTTCTTTTGCTCTGTATCGGATTCATCATCTGCCACGCAATCATCTTCACTGTCATTCGAATTATCCAAGTTGCCATTCCGGTATAGTCAACTTTCAGTTTCCGAAATACTTGGAGGTGTGCTATCATCAGGACTATTGACTGGATGATGGTTGGTTGTCCGTAATCGGCAGACATTCAGGAGTTGAGTTTGTCCTCCAGGGAAGTCCTTTGCAGACAAAGCTGGTGACAAAGGTGATCTTTCTGACAATTGTAATGTAGCTGCACCATCATGTTGAGAGAGTGACCAGGATGCTATGACGATCTCTTCTGTGTCCGGAATGTAACCTATGGCTGTCATCTGCATGTTCTGAGGGCAAGATTCCTTCTGTCTAGCACTTAGGTTTTGGCTGCCCTGCCACATCTCCACAAAGTAGTAGACCTGGGCATTTCTGTGCAATGTGCTTTCCACTGTCTCTTTCTTCATTTCCGAGTTGTTTTGTGTCTGCATAGTATCCAATTCTGGGTGGTCGCCTGCCAGAATCCTCTTATTGGCTTGAGCAAACTGGCTTACAACAACTTTTTCATGTAGGGACATGCCTGTGGATTTTGACTGCGGCCAGCGAATAACATTTCGCCCGAGTGAAAAACTGGCCTCCACTCTGACAACATGTGGTATGATAGAGAATATGTCACATGTCACATTGGAGAGATTGGCGTACTTTGAGGACAATTCATCTTGTTGGTGCTACCAGTCGGTTATGTCCGGTATCCAAAATGTACTGCTAATCTCCATTGGGTGGGAGTGGTAATCATTGAGATTTGGATTATTTTGCCCCCACTTCTTTGGGGCTTCAGGCAGCAAATTCAAATAGAGCCCGGCGGAGGTCACAAAGTGTGCTGTGTGATCGCTTCGTCCGGGTGTCTACTCAGCCAAATTCTCAGGCGTTAAGTATGCTTCATCATCGCTGGACAATTCATATGGGTCAATGGATGATTGACTGGATCTTGAAGGCGTTGCTGACGGGATGGGATAGCTGCTCGGTATGCCTTCGATTTTATTGACCGGCACCCATCAATGTTTGGCATAGTATTCATTCTCCACATACATCAGAAATGCCTCTTGGTATTGGGTAGTATATGATGTCTTATCCTCAGGATTGATATCCATTCCCTTGTCCCACATTCTAAACCATCGCAACTAGCAGAAAGCATCGAGGATATGCCCAGAAATGAGAAGCATACCCATTGTTAGAATCACTTCAGTGTAATATTTGGACAGCTTCTGTCGAGGTAACTTCACAGCATAGATCATGTCTTCCTTCCATTGAGTATTCTTCTTTGCCAAAGCTCGCATCACGCCATCCATATCATCAAACATGTCATTGTACACTGTGATAACATGATGCACTGTGACTGTATGCCACTTGAACATCCACAGGGTCTAATATCGGAATGGCCTGAATACTTCTGTAAGATACTTCACATTGGTCCGTTTATCTTCTGTTGTGAAGAGTGGCTGGTATTCACAGTATTTTGCATTGTGGAGCCACTTGCGTGTGAAATTCCGTAATCGGTAGGTGTGCTCATGCAACTCCAGGGTGGAGTTATAATGAATCTTCACATCCATAATCGGAAGTACCGTGATGCGGACATTGGCTGTTTGACAGTCAATGATCTTGTTTTGACGACCACCTGTCAGCACAATCAATCCAGCATGCATTCTCTGCTATATGAAGGTCAGCTTCAGGACTTTTAAAATAGCATGAAATACTTACTTTCTCAATTATCTTTGCAAAACCTGGTCCCATGGCCAATACCTTATTGATTCTATCATTGCCCACTTTTCGAAGTCTTTGACTCTTGCCAATGTCTATGCTTTCATTCTCTCCAAATTGCTGATCGTATACATGGGCTTCCCAAGACTTGGTGCGGCCTTGTCCACCGAGGCTGCTCATGAATGCACCTCAAGCCAGCTGTATGACGTGCGCCATGCATGGTTTGTGGTTTCTGAATGCAGGGCACTCGATTCCAGACACCTCAAGTGTTGTTTGCAGCTCACATGTTATCGAGCAATTTGAGAAAGCATTATCAGTCGTAATACCAAACAAATCGCTGTCAGTGAGATCAGACTGATTAAGTATGCCTTACAAATGTACTGCTAGCCTTGCTCCAGGATGTTGGAGCTTGACCTATTATTTTTAATTAGATTTCGAAAGGGGAACAGAATTGGTGATTAACCTCATCGAAAGGGAGTTGAACCTCACGCAATGCTCAATTCCGATCTGTATAGTAAGCAATGACTAATGTTATGGCTAGTGAGTTCCTTGCAATCAATCCGTCCAGAGCTAAACTAACTGTATTTCGTAACTGCAATTGCTTCTCAATTTCATCCACAGGCTGTGGATATTCCCTCCGGCAACTATTGCTAAGGGTCAGAGTGGACGGCAGCACCTGGTCATTGTGAGATGTCTTATATGACCATCGTTGCTCCTGATTTGATATAGCATCCCATGGAACAGGAGCTGAAACAAATCGTAATATGAGGTAGCGATTCCATGTGTCTTGTTGAAATTCCGAACTTTCAATGTAGTTTGCTGCCAGTTTGGAACATTTTGTCTGTCATTTCAGTCAATATGGATTAACCTGAATGTCAAATATGATGATCCTTGGCGAACTTACTATTGCAATTCCTCAAGTTCCTTGACTCTTCAGGATGACCAAAGCTGGTTCATTGACCATCCAACTAGTCAATTCAGTAACCTCTGACTCTGGTAATTCATTTAACTTTGCGATGTGAGATCTTGGCAGCAACTGTTTCCACATTGAGCTGGTCCCATGTTCTGATGGATGGCGAACCATTTGATGATGAACGATACATATGATTCCAGGGCTGACGGTCTCCTCAATTCCACCATGCAAATGAAATTGTAATGAAGAAACATGTCTCAAATTATTGCCAACAATAGGCCGTTTGGAGCCTATATCATTGAAGTCCAAACAGCATCGAAGATCGTTTGTGAAGTATGGTCACTCGAATCATGCATAAAGATACGTTCATTTTTGGAAGAGATCATAACCTCACCGAAGGATGTGTTAAAAGATTCTGAATCCGACATGGCAGTAGGAAATAGACAGCTGGGTAATCAGACTCATGATACTGCTGAAAGTAATGTTAAAGTAAAGCAGACTGTGGGTTATTAAATATTGACTCTACAGCTACAAGGCGAAAAAATCAAATCTGTAAGGCAGTGCATGCATATGAGTGAAGATGTATATAAGGACAGATTGCAAAGACTGACTGCGTACAACTCTATTTAGAAACAGTACAATGCAGTTCATTGGTGTGTAGTATTCTGAGCCTCTACAAAATGTGTTGATGTTTCATGGGCGCTCAAATGTAGGAGACTGACTCAATATTGTCAATAGCATTTCTGCCAATAGTGGCTGCTGATAGGTTCATTGTGAGTTATCTGCATTACATTGCCATTATACTATCCATGATGCAAGATTAACAATCGTTGATGCTTCATTGGGGCTCCGTTGACATTCATTTTGGGGCATGGTTATGATTACACTGTAAGCAATGTGGCCTTGAAAGGCAGGCGATAGTTCAATAATGGATCCAGGTAGTTGCATAGCTCCTTGATTTTCCACGATGGAAGACTGAAAATCATTGACATTCCATTGACGCTGATTTTTAGGGCATAGTCATGGTGTTGTCGAAAGCATTTTCGCGTAGAAATGTGGCCAATAGTTTGGTTACAGTTTAATCACACCGCACAGCCCTTGCAAATTCCAAGTTGTTGACAGTCCATTGACGCTCATTTTTAGGCCATAGTAGCGATGTTGTCGCAGTTACTTTCGTCTAGAATGGCAGCCAATAGTTCGATTATGGCTCAATATCACCACACAACTCTTGGATTTTCCAAAACGCAAGGCCAAAAGTCGTGGATGCTACATTGACGCTCATTTTCAGGATACAGTAGGAATGTTGTAACAGCAATTATTGCGAAGAAAGGCCGGCGTTACTTTGATTATGGGTTAATGTCGGCCCACAGCCCTGGTATTTTCCATAACACAAGGCCAAAAGTTGTTGACGATGCAATGACGCACATTTTTAGGACATCGTAGCAATGTTGTCGCAATCGTTATTGCCTAGGAAGACGGCCGAGAGTTCGATTATGAGTTAATGTCACCACTTTGCCCTCTGGATGTTTGATGATGCAATACCAAAAATGGTTGACGCTTCATTGACACTTATTTTGAAAATGTGGCAACGAGCATGTTATTTGCATTTTTTCGCTTGAACGCCAACCAATAGATTCACTGTGGAAAAATGAAACAATGCAGCCCATTGTTTGCCGAATGTGTAAGATTAAAAATTGTGACACTCTGTTGATGCTCACATTGATCACATTAAAACAGCCTTTGTATAATCAATAAATGTATGCAACGAATCATATACACATTATGAACATCTGATTTTGCGTTTGTATGTATTATCGTTTGCATCCAGGAGTTTTGTTGCCTCTCAAGTTCTGACCAACTGCTATCCAAGCTATCTGAGTGAGAGATGACGTGGCCCTATCACACCCCCATGCATTTGGCGGGCGATTTATGGCATGTAGATCATTTCACTAGTTAATGACAAATGTACCTTAACTTCCTCCCATCGCCTTATCCAGATCCTTCTCCTCGATTTCCATGATGTATCATAAGCAATGTGCATTATCTCAACCATGTTCACGAGGTCTGTATGGAGAGTTATATAGTTGGATCCATGCATGAATGTAGCATAACGGTTGTCATTCAGACAGATTCGTCATTAGCACTGATCTCTCTGTCTATGACACATATGACATCACTCACTTCAATATTGGTAGTATATTTTGTCTACAATATAGCTTTTGATTAGTTACTCAACAGTCACTTGCAGATAGAAATCGAATGTGTTGGCCGTCTTACTGCCTGATTTGGATTTTTGCACTTTCACATTGTGCATTCGACCCTTCCACATGCACAGATGAATTATCATGTCTCACAATTTGGTCACTGAAACTAAGAATAAGCTGAGATGTAGCAAAATAGATAAATAGATTGCTTTTCACCGCAATTGGACATCAAAAAGTGCAGTTTACATATCAATTCCTCCGCACACACAGGAGCCGTTACGATGTCTTCGTCTTCGTCCGAAAACTATCTGGCTATTAGCTGGAGGTAATATGCAAAGATCAAAACTTACCGGGTTGACAGGCTTCCCTTTCAGTAAAGATGGCCAATCAGGCTTTGTGATGGACACAAGACTAACCATGCTTGGGTTCAACTGCAGCTTTACTGAACGTAGCCGAATATGATTTCTTTCTGATCGCAAAGTCCCTTGGTGTATTTGCGATATTCCGCGGACAATGTCAAGATACTGCATATGCTCTGCAAATGGTGCCTGTGCAGGTGCCCCGGCGTCGTCATCCGTTGGCGGTTGAACGACAGCCGAAACCCTCAATGCAGATATGCTGTACATCTCATCTCTTTCACACATGTAGTCGGCTGCATCATCTCATCCTGGTTGAGTCGATTAGTCAAGCTTCGTCTGCTTCTGGCGAAACATCTCCATGCGCTGCAGCACGAGTTTGGTGATTGTGTCTATCACCCAGCGAGGTTTGTCATCTTCGCTCAGCTTGCCCTGCTCTGTCTCTTCATCATCCTGATCTTCCCCATCCTCCCCATCATTGGAACTTGCAAGATCACTCAGAGTGTTTCCGATATCAACCATTATCTCCTCAAAAATATTTTCGGACTTTCTGTTTGTCAATCCCATGATTTCAGTATGCTTCATATCTGCCTGCTCTTGCTGAACCACTGCCTCTATGTCTTCAAGTCGCTTTCCTGCCCCAGCGGTTTCTCCCTCAACATAATCCTCAATCCATTTCTCTTCCACTGTATTGGTTAAGAAGTGCATTTCTCAGTGTTTCTCAGCCGCAAGCTTCTTTTGGGATCTAATGCTGCCCAATGCCCCAAGGGCTTGGACTTTTTCTGCCTCCAAGCCGCTCTTGCCATCATTCGCTTGATGACATCATTGGGTGGACCGCTTTGTCGATATGTCCAATCTGCCCGCCAGATGTGGGAAAAAGTTCTTTTTTGGAGCATTGACTATTCTGGTTTGCATTGACTTTGTTGTTGGGCGAGATGTTGGATGTTGCAAGATATGGACAATATGGAGGCAAGCTGCATCTTTTATGGCAAGGTTAGTACGTTTACTCATTGAGAACAAAGTACAATCTTCTTCATGACTCTCAATAAAATGGGAATAGTTAGGCTGACCGTACAACATGACTTGATTGTTAGCATCAGTTTCAGGTCTTATCCTGGGGATTATATGAGACAAACATCAGCAGACATCCAGTCCCTCGAACAATGTCTTATATATAACTGACACTCATGCGATTTCAGCTGTTGTACACCACAATTTCACCCTGTTACAAAGTAAACCTCATCAGACCGAGTTATTGCACATCTTGGGGTTGTGGGAAACCCTGGCAACTGGCAGCAATGCGCAGCAGGATTCATCTGGAGTATAGCCATCATGTTGGCAGCTAATAATTCAATTCTGACATGAGGCTAACAATATATTTCTCATGGCTTCCAACTTCTTTTCGTGATAATCTTCCTCTGCCATTCCACACCAGCATATTATGAATACACAACCATCTCAGCCTGGTCAGTGCGGATCCAAATCAAGCCAATTGGCAGGCGCTTGGTCAAATACGTCACTTATCGGCTCACAGCAGGATTGCAGATACCAGTTAGTCCACCGCGACACTGCCAATGCAGCCACCTACACATGACCTAGATTGCATGTTTACAAATCGTCCAGAAGACCGGAAGCAGCACGAATAAGAAGCAGCATACAGCTGGATTTGAGTATATCCATACTGTGGTAAATGGCTGTCAAATACACATATAACATATAGCCGGTGTACATCGAAAGCTACATGACCAATTTATGGCTACCCTTAATGGGAAACCTACAGGGTCGATCAAGGCATTTGTCTGCAAAGTCCGTGAAATCGAACATCATAATGTTGTCAGCTTTGGGATTTTCAAGCATGAATATCCTGATAAACATCCCTGAGAGGGGACAACACTGGCTTTAATCACCTTGGAGGATGCTACGGAATTGTATAAGCTTGAGGTAATAGCTGCATCTCATTGTTACAAGCAACAACAAATTTTTTGTAGTTATTCAACATGGCTGCTACGATGGCAATGCAAGGAGGTCGTGTACAGCTGGAACAGTCTGACATGTGCCTGGCCTTGAATATGGCTACAATCGCCAAATGAGGATGATCCTGCTCCGTAATACAGGAAACGTAATTTCTGATCAAGAAACCTCACGCCGAGGTCCCAGAGAGAAGACACGGGGTGTTGAGTTTCCCCAGCATAAAACAGTAAAGACTGTGATAGAACATCACCCGGGTATGCTTCGTCAAACCCACACGGCTGGATGCCTTGCATTGCAAAATGGCAATGCAAAAAATCCACCGACATTCTGGAGATGCAAAGAAACAGCTGCAGCTCTGCCCAACCGACGCAGACTGTTGTAACGTGGCGTGTGCTCGAGTAGTCGAGTGTGCGCGGGCGTATGCGACGGTGTGTCTATTGGATCGTGTAACGAGACATGTCGCATCGACATAAGGTCGATCAATGACTAATGGTGCTAACTACAAAAGAGGCAAGTTACATCATCGTCCTTGGCATAGTGATATCCGTACTCCCAATCAGCTCAACACTCCTCCAGGACGGCTATCACGTCTGTTTCAAACAAAAACAGTAAACAAAAGAGAAGAGGAGCCAATCAAACATCGTGGGTATCCTCGAAACAACTGTACCCAATCAATTTACTTTCCGACGGCATTCTCGATGCGTTTTTCAGTTCCAATTCCGATATCATTTCGGAGTCCATTCCCGAGTCCAATCCCGATCATTCCCATCGCAGCACACTGATTCAAGAAGGCGGGCTTCTGCAGTGGCTGTGTGAAGCAGTCGGCGAGCATCTCAGCAGTCGGTACGTAACTCCAGTCGATCTCTCCATCTCTAGCCATATCTGCAGCAAGATACTACTTGGTCGAAATGTGTGCAACTGCAGTTCCGCGGTAGATTCTGTTCTTGATGCTCGCGATCAGTGACTGTGAATCGGAGAACATGTGAGAGATAGTCAGGATGCCGAGCTCGTTCAAGAGATGCGAGATCTGTGTGAGTTTCATGCAGCCTACTCCAAAGGCATAGTATTCGGTATCAGTCATAGACTGGGCAGTCGACTTCTGTTTTCTCGATCGCCAGTCGACCGCTCCTCGAAAGGTGATGACCAGTCCACGTCTCGATTTATAGTCATCCGGGCATCCAACATAGTCCGAATCGACATAACATCTAAGTGCACCTTCTGCTTCTCCTCCGAGTGCTCCTCCGAGTGCTCCTCCGAGTGCTCCTCCGAGTGCTCCTCCGAGTGCTCCTCCGAGTGCTCCTCCAAGTGCTCCTCCAAGTGCTCCTCCAAGTGCTCCTCCAAGTGCTCCTCCAAGTGGTCCTCCGAAACGCAGTTGCCAGTCCTTCGTGCCGTTGAGGTCCCGAATCACACGGTTGAGAGCTATCATATGCGCATTGCTCGGGTCGTGATTGAACCGGCTGAGAACTCCGATGGCATGTGCGATATCGGGCCGAGTGGCGGTCATCGTGTACATGAGGCTTCTGATCATCGATTGGTATATGGTCGGATCACAGGCTTCTTCGTTGGGCTGCCTCTTGTGAAGCTTCATCGCCATTGGCGTGGAGACTGGTCTGGACTCATCCATTCTGAACTTCGCCAAGATCGTCCGAATGTAGCTGTGCTGATGGATGTCGATCATGTGATGCTCCCGATTGGGTTCGATATTCAGGCCGAGATAGAGGGAGACACTCCCGAGATCATGCATCCGGAACCTCTTCTTCATCTGATTCTTCATCTGCCCAATCAAGCCCTCGTTAGCAATGATGAGGAGATCATCAACGTACAGAACGACTGCAGCAACGACTATCTCTTGATTCTTATCATAGAGCACGAACAGTCCTCCGTCGACATGTGATGCCACGAACCCAATCATTATCACAAAGTCCTTAAAAGTGCCATACCACTCGTGCGAAGACTGTTTCAGGCCATAAAGAGACTTTCTCAAGCGGAGTACCATCTTCCGCGAAGTCTTTGTCAATCTTGGATCGTTCAATCCACTCCCATTTTGGAGCAAACGAAATTATCCCTGCAGTGGGTGCATATAGATTTCTTCTTCCAAGTTTACTCCCAAGAAAGCCATACAGACGTCCATTTGATGGATCTCGAGATCATACTTGGCGGCGATGGTGAGTGCCAGACTAATGTGGCCCAAGTGAACAGTCGGTGCATACGTAGCCTGGTAGTCGATGCCTTCGATTTGGTGATTTCCTCCACAGACTAGCCTGGCCTTGAACCGCTGCACATTGCCTGCTCCATCGCGCTTGATCTTGTATACCCAGTGACTTGGCAAAGCATTTGTCCCTTCTGGAAGCTCCACGAAATCTCCAAAGACTTGATGCTGACCAATTGCATCAAACTCTTCTTTCATCGCCATATCCCATTTGTCGGCGAGCGGAGACTCGGTTGCTGCTTTGTAAGACTTATGATTGATCGCATCCTCGCAATCGTCGGAGATCGCAGCTGCAGCGTAGATGAGAATCATATCCTCGAATTCCTCATCTTCGAGAGCCAATTGTGCAGACTCTGTCAACATATCCTTCCCAGGGTGGTATCGGCGACTGCCTTCGGCCGGCGGCTCCCATGCATCTCCACGTGACATTTCGAGGCCATCCAATTCTCGTGACTTCTTCTTCGGCTTCGGAGGATCCGGTGGTGAATCGTCATCCAATGGCTCCTCCGTTTGACATTCGGTTGGTTGCTTCTCTGTGGGGTTGGGTATGGGTTCCTGGATGACATCTCTGTAGAAGTGCTCATTCAAGATTGCTTCATCGGCAGCATTCGGTGCTGTGGACCGCTGTCCTTCCCTGATTACCACATATCTGGAGCGGTGCAGCGTCTTGACCAATGGATCATATACGAAGTACTGTTTAGTCGATATGCTGTACCCAACGAATATGCCGGGAGTGGCTCTGTAATCCAGCTTCTTTCGTTTCTCTTTCAGAACGTGGACGAAAGCGAAGCATCCGAACACACGGAGATGCTTCAACGATGGTTTCCTCCCATACCAGGCCTTAGAAGGAGTCTTGCCGACTACCGATCGCGTCGGAGTGCGGTTCTTGAGATAGACCGCCACTGAGACTGCAAATGCCCAGTCCTTCTTCGAAAGTCCGGCATCGTCCCGGATGCATCGTACACGCTCCATGATCGTGCGGTTCGCCCGTTCGACGACTCCATTAGACTGAGGTGAATAGGGCATAGTCGTTTCCTTTATTATGCCCTCTGATTTTAGGTATTCTGCGAATTTCTTGGAAGTATACTCACCGCCTCCATCTGTAAGAAATCGCTTCACTTGCTTGCCCGACTCCTTTTCTCTAAGAGCCTTCCATTCTTTGAATTTCTCAAGGGCTTCCGACTTGTACTTCAATATGTACTCATCCATATGCCTCATGGCATCGTCGATAAAGAGCAGCATATATCAACCTCCTCCGATGGCTGTTTCCAGGGGTCCCTATATGTCCCTGTGCACGAGCTTCAGAGGCTCAGTGGTGCGGGAGGTCGTTGGAGTAAAGGGCTTTCGAGCTAATTTGCACTTGATGCAGCTCTCGCAATTGCACTTCCCGGTCATCTTCGGAGCGTCAGTGATCGTCCGCAAGATCTCCAAGGCCTTTACACAAACCTGTGCCAGGCGGCAGTGCCATAACATCCGCATCTCTGCATCATGCTGAGATGCATGCCCAGTCGTCTTAAGTGCCAGCAGGCAGCTGTCATCGATATCGGTGTATTCGGTCAATTCCGGAGCTCGATTCAGAACATATGGCCCGTCGACCTGAGGTGCAGTGGCAATCATCTTGCCATGACGATTGTAGAGGTTGAGACTGTAGTGATTCACCGGTTCAACTTTGACGTCCTTGTCCATGATCTGAGACTGTGAGATGAGATTGAATGATCCCGGCAAAAGCATCACTTTTTGGAGTATGATCGTTTCCGTCTTTCCATCTGGCAGCTGGCAAGTCAACCTAACACTCCCATATCTGGATGCAAACGATGTGACCCCATTGTATCCCTTGACCTTCTTTGTATTCAGAGGGTATTCAGTGTAGGTGATGAACAATGATCGACAGCCGGAGATGTGAGTCGTGCATGCACAATCGATAAACCAATCACTGGATGAAGTATTTCAGCTGGCAACCATCCAATAGTTCTCGATCGAAGTGGTGAGAGTCGAAGTAGTCTCAGTCGATGCTTTTGCTGCAGTGTCGGCAGCCTTTGGAGGATCGCCGCATTGCTTGCTCAAACAGTTCTCGATGGTGTGCCCTTGCCGCTGGCAATGAAAGCACTTCCGGAAATCCTTCTCTTTCCTATCGTTGTCTCCCTTATTATCTCTCTTGTCATGTCTCTTATCCCTCCTTGGACTTCTGCCGCCTTTTCCGGCTTTACCGCCATAACCACCACTACCACCTTTGCCACCCTTCTTTGCAAAGAGCAGAGCTTCTGGAGCGAGCCCATTCTCTCTCTTGATTGCAGCTTCCTTTTCGACGAGCTTGGTGACGATCTCATCGGGCGTGGCGGTCATCGTGGCGTTTTTGTCCATCATTGGCTCCAGGAAGACTTTCCACTCGTTGTTCCTTGGGATCCCGTGAAGGAGGTGGATGATGTGTTCCTGCTCACTCATCTTGGCGATTGTCTTTGCAGAGTCCGTATCGGCATCAGTGTCAGTGGTCGATGGTGCAGTCGGTCCTGCACGGAGATTGTAATCCTTGGCTTTTCGATCGATCCGCGATGCGTAATTGTCAACATCTCCCGAGTCTTGTAGCTTGATACTCCAAAGGTCTTCCCTAATCTCAAAGATGTTGAGCTTTAGCTTTGACTTGTAGGCTGATGCTAGCTTTTCCCAAAGCGTCTTCACATCGTCGACGACCATATATTCCGCTTGTATTCTTGGTTCCATGCCGAGCAGGATAGTCGATCTGGCAACACCATGGTGATTCATCCAGTTTTTGAAAGCGGCCTTCTCAATAGCGGTCGCTTTTGCTGCTGGCTCTTCCGGCTTGTCGTTGTATCCTTTGATGATACCATACACTTGCTTCTGCTCGAGATGTAGGGCCATCTCCATTGCCCATTGTGCATAGTTCGTGCCATTGAACTTGGTGATGGTGATCGTAGTCGAACTCATCCTGTAACGAGATGTTATATCTTGTATCGCAACCGTCAGTTATCATAGTCTCTCAGATTGTACATTATGGGTGAGGTCCAGCAGCCGCCGTCAGAAACACGGCCGGATGCGGGGTAATTGATTAGCTTGTGGAGACGCTTCTCCGTGACGATGTTGACTTCCACTCGACAAACGAAAATGAAACTGTTGATCGTCAGTTCCCTTTTAAAAGCAAGGGCTCATAACCTGTTGTACGGTGGTGTGTACTCGAGTAGTCGAGTGTGCGCGGGCGTATGCGAATGTGTATCTATTGTATCGTGTAACGAGACATGTCGCATTGACATAACGTCGATTGATTACTACTGGTGGTAACTACAAAAGAGGCAAGTTACATCAGAGTCCTTGGCATAGTGATATCCGTACTCCCAATCAGCTCAACACAGACTGCAGACTCCAGAGCCGACATCAGAGCCAACCCCACAGCTGACGCCACCTGTGCCCGGAACACCACCCTCCCCAACTGGTAAAACCTCCAGACCTTAATCTTCCCAAATCATCAATTTGCCGGCCAGATATGCATATTCACATACATCTCGTCACTGTGCTGAATGTTTATCTCTCAATGCATCTGTCCAGGTTAGCCAGCACGATACAGATTCTGATCCAGATATGCAGACTGATGAAAGAACAGCCACAGGTTAGTACACTATCTGGTATGTGGTAATGCAGCTAACATGCATTTTGAAGACCAGAGCAACCTATTGAGCATACCAGGCAGTGATAACTAGCATTGATTGAATGGCATGGCATTTTGGAGATTATTATTATCCTGCATTAGCGGATACTGTAAAGTATATTTTACACAATATATTCATATGTATTATTCAAGAACAATGCAGTGATCAAGAAGAAAGTAAAAGAAAACGCTACAAAGACTGCGATATAAACGTGAATGATGGACTACACCAAATCAAATGATTGTATATTGTGGATACACCCATCGCAAGATGAGTGTCAATGGAGTGTCAACGATTCTTGGTCATGTATCTTGGGATATCTGGGGGCCAACAGGTTGCAAATTGTCAGACACAATGTATTGGCTACCTTTATAGGTAAAAGAGAAACTGAAATGCCCCCAGCCCCATCGTGACACTGAGCATTAACAGAGAGTCAATGATTGTTGGCCTTCCAGTATGGTTAATCACAGCGCAATGTGGCCGTTATTGTCTACATACATGATTTTGACTGTTTTGGTACGCTAAAAGGTTCACGAATACTTAGTGGGAGCTCTTTAAATGCAATGAGTTGTTAGTGTCCCGGAGGATGTGGCAGTAATATTCTGTACTTATCTGCCCATAGAGGCTGCCATATCCTAGTTAATGACTGCTTGTGATCAAGCGCCACTCATATTATTGAAGATGCAAGACCCAAAATTGTTGACACTCCATTGACGCTCATTTTCAAGATGGGGTAGGGAGCGTTTCGCTTTCTCTTTTTGCTATAATGGCTTCCAATACTTTGTTAATGACTGTATTTAACATGTCATCCCCCCAAAATACCCAAGATACACGACCAACAATCGTGGACCCTCCGGTGACACTCACTTTCAGGATGTGGTGGGGCGCACGTGTCTGTTTGTTTTGATCATTATGGTGGCCAATACATCGAAAATTAACTATGATGTACTAATGTCATTATTTGATAATTGACAGTAGCATATCTGAATACGACAATAAATGTGAAACCCAAAATGCGGCCCAGGAGAATAGAACCTATGGGGATAGTGAAACCTGGGGAATCCTGCGGGTTGGCGAGTACAGGTCCAGGTTTGGGCGGCCAAGAGTCAGCAGATCGGGTTTTCCAACAAGTCTGGAACTGAACCAATCTGTTTTTGCGATCCAAACCCGGACCGCTGGCAGGTTACCCTGATGTGTTGCTAATACTACTGTAAGGTTCCTGAAATCGTGAACCAAGACAGATTTATTTTGGAAGATACCATACCCTCCTGCAGGAATGTATATAAAGATATTGAATATGACTTCGCAGTAACAGTTTGAATTCTGAGGAATTCGTATTGCGAGACTGTCATACAAAACACTATAGTACAGTTGACAGCTAGTTCTCTATTATTGACACAAGAGCCACGAGCAAGAAACCAGTCACACAAGAGAGACATTGCATGAATATTTGTGCATTAGATTACAAAGACATCCTCGGAAGAATGACTGTTGATAACTCTATTCCGGAAATTTGTAGTATAGTTCATTGCTGTGTAGCTTACTGACCCTGCACAAAACCTGTTGACGCTCAGTTTGCACTCATTTTGAGGAGGCAGTTGCTATTCTGTCACTAGCATTTTGGACCATATAGGTAGCCAATAATTCAATTATACGTTGATACTATTTTATAGCCATCTGATCATGCAAGATGCAAAACCAACAATAGTTGTTGCTCAGTCGACGCACATTATCAGGAGGTAATAGCAATATGGTCAGTAGTATTACTGCCCATAAGTTTGGCCAATTTTTTGATTTTGGGTTAAAACTGTTGCATAGCCTTTTGATAATCCAAGATGCAAGACGAAAAATTGTTGATGCACTGTTGGCACCAACTTTTCTGATCTAGTATCGATACTGTCACTAGCCTTTTTGCCCATAAAGGCGGTCTATACTATGATTATGGGTTTACACTATTGTACAGCCTTGGGATTATCCAAGATGCAAGACCAAAAATTGTTGATGCGCTGTTGACACTCATTTCTAGGATGGGGCAACAAGCCTATAGATTCCTTTTTTGCCTAAAAAGATAGCCAATAATCCCACTTGCGAAAGATATGACTAGCAACCCCTGGATTGCTGAACAGGTAACACTGAGAATTGGTAACGCTCGATTGACGATCACATGAAAGATATAGTAACAAGCATTGCGAGCTCAACAATTGTATTCAAAATTCATACAGATATTATTGACAGCCAATATATTGTGTCTATATGTACCTATCAGCATCGAAAGCCTTCGAGGCGTCTCAGGTTGGTAATAACCGCTGTACAAAGTATGTCAGCAATGAATGACATAGGCCAACTGTGTTTCACTGCTTTCAGCCAATAGTTTACAGCATATGGATCTATCCACTTGTTTCTGACATACTTAGGCCGATCTCATTACCTTTCTGTATTGAGCACTTTCTTCCCATTTTCTTGAGGAACAATGAGCAATTTTCACTGTCTGGACCATGCGCAGCAGGTCTGAGGGGAGAGATATGTGGATGGCTGGATAGAGTAATGTAGAATGACAGCTGTTATTCAGCTGGATGCGCTTTGTGCATTGACTGCTCATTCCATAGCTCGTATGACATCGCAGGATTAAATTTTGTTAGTTAATTTGGGTCTACTTTAGGTCATGCTGTCTCACTTAACCATAATTGGCAGAACTATATTAAGTTTGTCGTACTTCTATCTGCTTGCTTTGGAGATTACAACTTTTGAATGACCTGTATGACCCTTGCTCATGCGCTGACGAATTATCCTGTCTCAAACTTTCGTCACTGAAAGTCAGACAAAGCTGTCACCTTGCAAACATGGTAAATCAACTGCTTTTGAATTAGATCTGTGGTCAAAATTAGCTGTCAGTTTTCAATTCCTCTGCGGATGTATGAGTGAACTCCATTATTAGTCTGCATTTGATTTAAATAAGCGAAATAGCTAGGGATGCAATATGTATGGGTAAAAAATGTACTGGTTCAACGGACTTTTATTTCTTGTTGGGTGACAATTGGGGAGCAGCATTGGGTAGAAGGGATGCTATGCGTTCGTATGACAGTTGTTTCCCAGAACACAGCCTTATTTGACTACTACTGTGTTGAGAAGTCTCTTGTGGCATTTACATTTGTCAGGGGACAATATGAAGAGGCTGTATATGCTCTGAAAATGTTGTCAGTGATGGTGTGAGTGCGCTGGTGTCTGTTTGAGGCTTGACACCTGCCAGAACTATCAATTCAGTCATACCATACTTTATATCTCTCTCACGGAAGCAGCCAGCCAGGATACCCCATCCAGGTCATGTCACTTTGTCATGCATCATTTGCTCATGCCGAAATGTCTCCATTCAATATTGTACCATTCCTGACATTGTGCACATCAACCAGCCAGGTTCATCATGTTTATTCAGCTTGCCCTGCTCTGGATCTTCTTCATCATCTGCTTCATCTTCCTCCTCATCCTCCTTGTCAGTACTTGCAAGAGCACTCCGACTGTCTGGGACAGCATTTACCATCTCCCCAAATGATTTTCCAGCCAATTTTGTTGTTGATCCCGTCCTGTCAGTATTTCTTATATCTTTGTGCTCTTCCATCATCGCTGTCTCTGCGTCTTGAACTTGGTGTCTTGCTACAATGGTCTCTCTGTCCACATAATCCTTGATCCATTTATGTTTCTCATTGTTGCCCAAAATGTGTGTTTCTTGTCTTTTCTCCACTGAAAGTACTCGTTTAGATTGTAAGCTGCGTAATGCTCCCAATGCTCAGAAACTATCGGCCTCAATACCCGATAGGCCTTCACGAGTATGATGCAGTTGTTGTGTGGATTGCTTGCTGAACGTGACATATTCACCTGCTGAATGTGGTGAAACTCTGTTATTCGGATCATTGACTATATCATCTTGAGCTGACTTGGTTGTAGGGTAAGATTTTGATGTTGCATGATATGGACCACATGCAGGCAAGCTGTGTCTTGCTTGACAAGGTTGGTACATTTGTTTAAATTGAACAAAGCAAAACCTGAGTTTTGACAGTAACTTCATCAGGAGTAGTACTGGTAACTGTACATCATGACTGGATGCATTGGGTCTGCTTCATGTAAGATCCCGGGGAAGTCTCGAGACAAACTGCAGCAGACTTCTGTTCTATTTACGAAGTTCGTTTCTGTCCAAGTACGTCATTTTTACGTCTATGAAATATGAGATTTCAGCCATGGTTCAACCCAATGTATCCCTCAAATGAAACTAACAACATCTGACTGATATACTGCATATCACTGGACTGTTGGCAACCCCTGCAACCTCATGTTATACGCTGTAGGTTTCCTTTTCAGTAGAATGTGCAAGTTGGCTGTCAGTAACACAATTTTGCCTCGAAGTAAACAATATGTTCTTCAAGACTTTCCACATCGTTTGGTTATCATCTTCCGAACCTCTTGGACAACAGCGAGTTGTGGCTGCAAACATACCTCAGTGAGGTGTATGGGGATCTGAATCAAGCTGAATGACAGCCATTTCATCCAAGCCACCACCTGCTGAGTGGCAGAAGCAATGCAGAATCAAATTTGTTCACCGCAACGGTGCAAAGACAACTATCTCAAATACAGCCTAGGAAGAATATTTAAAAATAGTACAGATACGAGGCAGAGAGAGAATAAGAAGCAGCATGTGATCGGATGGGAGTTAATCTGTACTGACATAGCCAGCCGCCAAGTGGCAATATAGTGCACACCTGCTGTAGGTAGAAAGCTATGTGACCAATGTATAGCTACACATAATAGGAAACCTGTATGGTTGACTAAGGCACTTGCCCACACAGTCTCCGAAATCAAACATCATGACGTTGTAAGTTCCACTATTGTTCTGATTCAGTCTAATGATATTCATCCCCGAGTATGCACGAAACAGGCATTTAGGACCTGTGTAGAGGTTGCAGAGTCAGATATGATAGAGGTATTACATAGATATCACTTTGAGACGCAACAACTGATTTCTTCTAGGTCATTATTATTTCAGCTACTATGGCAACACGAGGAAGTCAGATACAGCTAGAACAGTCCGATATGCAGGTTGCATTGAATGTTCACCAACATGGCCAGATGACAGTTTTTGTGCTCTGGAACTGAGCACACATAATACCTGATGAGGAAACCTTGTGCCAAACTCCAAGATGAGATGAAGAAGTGGGGAGTTGAGTTTCCTGGGAATAGAATGGTGAAGGCTGCAATGGAAAGTCACTTGGCAAAAGTTTGTGAAATTCAAACTGATGGCTGCCTTCCCTGCCCAAATGGCAGAGCAAGGTATTTGCAGACACGCTGGAGGTGCAATGGTACAGGTGCACCTCCACCAGAACTAGCTCAATCAGTAAAATGTATTTCAGTCACTGGAAGCCTCCAGGAGAGTCTGAGACAATTTGGAGTGTAAACTTAGATGCATTAATTTGAGGAGAGTATCAGACTCCAGGAGGGCATTCCGGCCGGCTTTCGGAGTATCTGGGATTTCTGATGACTTCTTCAGGAGTACTCTGGTAGCGAGTGTGATAAGTGTGGGAACACCAGGAAGCGCTGAAGAGATCTTTCGGTGCACCTGGGAGCACTGATAATCAGCCTGCGAGCACCTTGAAGCGCCATTGAAAAATCTTGGTGTGCCGACAAATCTCAGAGTGCCGGCGACAAGTCTGGAAGCACCTTGAAACTCATTACAGCTGTCTGGGAAGAACAACATCTTCTTTGGAACACTGCTGGTGCACCTGGAAATTATAGCTACTACTTACCATTTAACAGTTTTTAAAACTCATGTATTCAGTTTGTATTCTCAACTATGTATTTATATAGCTCCCTATCTACACACAGTATATCTGGACTGGCTGTAGGCGGTCCTTGAGAGCATTTTGAGGTGTTCCTGAAAATGAAGATTGCGTGAACTCAGAGATACACTCCTTGGCCATAATCAAGCAAGTTTGGAGATGCACTCGGAGGCAGTAATTGAGAGTATTTTGAGATGCACTTGGAGGCAATTTTGGAGTGGGCTTGGTGATGCTTTCTCAGATCATAACCAAGCGAGTTTGGAGACTCACCCGGAGGTGGTAATGGAATATATTGGTAGATACACTTGGAGGCCGTGATCGAGCAAGTTTGGGGATACGGACTTGAACGGCATTATCGTACAAACTTGGAGGCCGTAATCAAACAAGTTGGGTGATGCACTTGGAGGATATGATTGTGCAAACTGGCAGTCCGTAATCTAGTGAGTGTGGAGATACACTCGCAGGCTGTAATCGAGTGAGTGTGGAGATTTGCACTTGGGGACTGTGATCGAGCGACTTTGGATGAGTACTTGGAGGTGGTCGATGGACGGGGCGCCTGGTATTGAGACTGTATTAAGTAGTTAGTTAATTTTCAACCGTGGGAATGTGACTTTACCTTTCAGTTCTCATGGTGTGCTGGGTGATGGCGGTCGATCATGCAGGGAGGAATAATGGAAGCTGACACTACATTCACGGGTCACCTTGTAATCATGGGAATAAAGTGAAGACTAGCAAAGTTGGGTGGATGCTGTACTTGGTGTATGCTGAACTCAGTGTATGCTTTACTTGGTGTATGCTGAACTCAGTGTATGCTGTACTTGGTGTGAACTCCTTGTCATGGCATGGAGAGATGGAAAGATATGACTTAACTTTGTATTCTGTAATGATAGTAGAGTTGTGGACGAGAAACAGTGAGATAGCGGATGAAGGTGAGAACGATATGGAGGATACAAGCAGATATGAGAAATCACGGATGCCACTTGCCTGATTGAGTTGGGAAGACCTCGTATGGGTTTAATAACATGGTGGACCAGGACCAGTACCTGCCATACCGGGGATGGTCAATTGATGTGCACCCAAAATTCTCTCAAGTCTCAGTCTCTCATCATGTTGTGCCCGATAGATTCTCATGCTCGTCTTCAACTCAACCATCACCTAAGAATATGCAGTTAAGTTACCCCTCTCTATTTCTCCCTGCCATGAACATGGGTTAACACTAAGTACAGCACATGCTGAGTACAGCACAAACTGAGTACTTGTTACGCCTTTGGAGTTACAGGTATACTTACGGGATCATATAGGATCACTCGATAATCCAAATATGGATACTTTATCCGAGGTCACGAATTATCACTCGGATTACCTAATTCAATCAACCCTCCAGATTTGTTCACCCATTGGTAATAGCTCCATTAGCGTACCTTTATATCTATAGACCAACGACAGCGATCAAGCCGAGGACGAGTAAGATGTATATCATCTTTAAATTGGTACAGGTTACAGGATGACTATTGTCACTGGTTTATTCCTTATCGGCAGGAAGCCTTATACCTAGTTGCCGAGCAAACGACTATTCTCTCATGCTCCAGTAGTTCATTCCTTATGAGATGAGATGTCGTCAATATAAAACCACTACTTCATCGAGAAATATGCAGAGTCATATAAGAGATAAGCTGGTAATCAATACTTGATGTATCGGAGTCCTGTCACCCAAATCGATGTATAAGAATCAACCCTTATTTCAACCACACCCTCTTGGTCAGAGCAAATAGGCCTTGGGATTGATATGTCCTGAGTGGCGCGGGATACTCTCCGTTCAATATATGGCAAAACAACTCAGTTGCACAATACAGTAAATTTGGCTGCAATAAAGCGTAGTCAAATTAAGGGTTCTGTCATTTGCCGCAATAATTAAACTGTTACGTACCTGGTGGCTATATGGGAGGGCACTCTCACTGGCTCTTGGTGACACAAATCTATTTATTGATAATTGGCTTCAGAAAAGCTTGTATTCATATGGGGTATCACCAATAGCAATAGTGTCACAATATGAGCTCATTACCTTGATGACATAGTTAATACTCCTGGGAGTTAGAACTCAACCACCAATGGTAGAAGGCAAGGCTGATAAGGCAGTTATGTATGTGAACTCTGAAACAAGCTTTCGCAGTCTTAGAATTGTTAAGAGTGTTCATCGTCTGATATATATCAGCGATACCGACATGGAGGAAGGACATCGATAACCCTATTGAACATACAATCTACATTCTGATTTCCCTACGGATACCTATTGACCCCTCTTGACCTGGAGGTTAAGCCTGAACTTAATTCCCATTTACTATCCATTAGTTCTGTATCGCAGTCAACGAGGATACTTCTCTATTGAAGTACTGAGGTGTATATTCATCTTCAATTCTATATCACAGATAAACTTATCATGCTTTATACTTGGTAATTCTTAGTACCTTCATCGAAGCAAGTTGTTGATTGGGAAGAGAGCAAGACTATACTTTAGAGTCTGAAGGAAGTCCAAGAAACCAGCGCGATAACGTGGTGGTGGTTTGAAGGGTACTTCTTCTCGGATACTCTTGAGTCGGCACTACTCCTGCTGCTGAGGTGAAACTACTTTGCTGTTGCTTACGAGACAAGTCAATACATGGAGTCATCGTACTTGAGGACAGCCAGTCCTTGGGTTCATGTCCCAGTTGCTTGGCCGATACTCTTGAGTCCGAAGGGAGCCTGAGGATGAGCACAATGGTGTGTAAGTTCAGAGGATCTTCTGAGTAGGATAATATTCAATTACGTGCGCCAGTATATCGATAGTGTAAGACGATACTATTAAGTTGATACTATCTATCGGGAGCTGAGAACGGAGCAGTTACCTTGTTTCCTTGGTTGTAATTTTTATATGCATCCTGAGTGAAGCTTTAATCATTCTTCTCTTTATTAGTCCAGAGGTCATTAGGGGCTTGTATTGATTAGGACTTAGGGTGGATCTCCCACTGTAACAATACTGCATTGTCCCATGATCAACTGCCTCGTGCTCCCAGCCAGTTCTATCTCTGATCTCTCTGCAGACCTGAACATACTCAACCCTCTACACTCCCACAATCACTGGATACCCAATGTGTAGAGTCTCAGCTCCTGTAGCGCCTTCCTCCAGATCTACGGCCTCCAGATAGACAGCCTGCAAGTACTCGTCCAATCTCGCTTGATCATGGCTTGAAGTGTATTTCCCAACTCACTCGATCACAGCCTTGGAGTGAATCTCTGAACTGGCTTGATCACGGCCCTGGAGTGCATCGCCAGACTCGCTTGATGACGGCATTGAAGTATATCTCCAAACTTGCACAATCATGGCCTCCAAACGAAACTTTGTGTTCGTGCGATCTCAGCCTCCAAGGGCATCTCTAAATTCGCTCAATAATGGCCTTCAAGTGCATCACCAAATTCACTCGATCGTGTTCTGGAAGTGCATATCTCGGTTCACCCGATCTCGGCCTCGAAGTACATCTCCAAATTCACGTGATCACGGCCTGGAAGTACATCTCTATGTTCACGTCATCATGGTGTGATACAACAGTGGAGCTCTCATGGTATCCGAAGGGATTTTGTGAGAAAGCACGGATTCTGGCTTGAGAAGTGCAGGAAGTGGGTCACAGGATATGAAGGCGTACCAGGCCATAAGGAACCACAGAAATTGTGTGGCTCTAGGAAAGTTCTGCAAGAGTGCCTGGAACCAACAGCTGGGAAAGATAGAGTGTGTATTTTGTATTATGAAATGTCTATCTACTGTGGAGTCACCCAAACATATACTCCCTGTTGCTGGGACCATCTCCATTATTCCTCAATCTCCTTATGCTTCTGCCTGCTTCCCCCCTGCAAACTGAATGGCAGTGGTGGGTGAGACACAGATTGTCCTACTACAACGGCCTCAAAGTACATCTCTAAGTTTTCGGAATGAGCATCTGCAGGGGGTTCTCAGATTATGCTCAAGTACCGTTTGTATATAGAGTAAGTTAGATGATACATGCCAAATTATGATGCAGCGAATCTTGTGACTGTAACAAAGACAAATATGATAGATGAAATACCTTTTGGTTATGGAACTCTACGAAACACTGCTATGAGAATTAGGCAACAAGTCAGCGCAGAGCTGGGCAGAGATCTCAGTTGCTCTCGAAGTCTCCTGGAGACCTGCGCAGAGGTCTCAGCAGCTCCAAAATTGGACTATTCTGTAAGTCAAATCTCATAGCATCCTGAATACACCTCCATAACTGCAGGTACTTTCAGCAGTACATGGGAATGCTCTTGCAGAGTCTGGGAGCACTTTGCTTATCTCCAGAGTGGTCTGGGATCATCTGGAAGAGGTTGAGAATACTGGTGAGGTGGGCCGGAACAGCTGGAAGAATTGTGTCGGACTTCCGGACTGATTTTTCATTTTGCTTATATCCACCTCCATCTGGAATGCCTCCTGGTCCAGCTTGTGATACTGCAGTAGCTCAATGTTCCGAAACGAAAGTTGTGCCATCTGGGTATGTGCATATACATACTCCACTTCTCAATGCTCAAGTTTTCAAACTTGATGAGTATACCAAGTATTGCATGCAAAATAGAGGTTGTATTACAGATTTGCTGACTGATAATGGAATATCTACTGCATAGTATACTATCTGCTGTGTGTTGATGCAGCTGACATACATGTTGCCACCGAGAGCAGCCTATTGAGCAAACCAGTCAGTGGTAATGATATGAGCACAATGTAAATTTGGCCCTGAATTCACCCCCATCATCAGCAACAACTCTAGTTTCCATCTAAAACACCTGGGTGTTCCGAATGGCTCTGACGGCTCTGACGGAACCTTGTACCATCTGAAGGAGAATTACACACTTCCAGTCGCCCAGGCGACGGGTTGCATTTCATAGCAGAGCACCTGCAAATGCCGGCGACAAACCCGGGAGTGCTGGCGACAAACCCAGCAGCGCCAGCAACAAACCCAGCAGCACCAGCAACAAACCCGGGAGCGCCAGCAACAAACTTGAGAGCACCTCGAATCACAGTAGAGCACTCTGGGAAAAACAACATCTTCTTTGGGAACGCTGCTGGTGCGCCTGGAACTCATAGCTACTACTAATTGTTGAACGATTTTTAAAACTCCTGTATTCAGGTCGTCATCTCATCTATGTATCTATGTATCTATATAGCTACCAATCTACACACGGTATATCTAGACTGGCTGCAGGCGGTGCTTGAGAGCAATAACGTGATGCACATGAAAATGATGATCGAGTGAATCCTGAGATACACTCTGAGGCCATGAGTGAGCAAGTTTGGAGAGGCAATTGCAGATCGCGATCTAGTGAACTGGGGGATGCACTTGGAGGCCGTGATCGATCGAGTTTGGAGATGGACTGAGAGGCCATGATTGAGCGAGTTTGGAGATGCAGTTGGAGGCCAAGATGGAGTAAACTCAGAGATGCACTTTGAGCCCGTGATCTGGGGAGTTTGGAGATGCAATTCGAGGGTGAGATGGAGTGAACTCAGAGATTTACTTGGAGGCAGTGATCAAGCGAGTTTGGAGATGCAATTGGAGGCCGAGGTGGAGTGAACTCAGAGATGCACTTGGAGGTCGTGATCGAGCGAGGATGGAGATGCACTTGGAGACCGTGATCGAGCAAGTTTAGAGATGCACTTGGAGGCCGAGGTCGAGTGAACTCAGAGATGCACTTTGAGGCCGTGATCGAGCGAGTCTAGAGATGCAATTGGAGACCAGTATGGAGTGAACTCAGAGATACACTCCGAGGCCTTGACTGAGCGAGTTTGGAGATGTACTTGTAGCAGGCTATAATCGAGCGGGATTGGAGGAGTACCTAGAGGTGATCGATCTGGAGGCGGTCGATGGGTGGCGCGCCTGCTGCTGATAATCAATTCATTGGTTAGTTAACTGGAAACCGTGGGAATGTGACGAGGTGACTTTACCTTTGAAGATCTTATGGAGAATCAGATGGTCGCGGTGGATCGGTAGGGAGATATGCCAGAAGCTGGAGCTATATTCAGGAGTCATCTCAAAATTGTGAGAATGAAGGGACAACAGACAATCTTAGGTGTATGCTGTACTCAGTGTATGCTGCCCTCAGTGTTAACTCATCATGATGGAATGGAGAGATAGAGAGGGATGACTTAACTTTGTGTTCTTGCGACGATGGTAGAGTTGTGGACAAGAAAGAGAGAGATAGGGGATGAAGATGAGAACGATATGGAGGATACGAGCGGCTATGAGAAATCAGGAGTACGACTTGCCTGAATGGGTTAAGAAGACCTAGTATCAGTGTTATTGCCCGCCGGATCGGGACTCGTACCTGCCGTATCGGGGATGGTCAATTTACTCGCACATGAAATTCTCTCAAATCCCAGTTTCTCATGATGATTCCCCATCTCCTCTGATCTCTCTCTTTCTTGTGCTCAACTCTACCATCACCTAAGAACACAAAGCTAAGTCATCCCTCTCTATCTCTCCATGCCATAATCAGGAGTTAACACTGAGTGCAGCATACACCAAGTACAGCATCATCCCAAGATGAGCAGTCTCCCACTCCCAGCCAGTTTCTCATCTGTCAGCAGATGTTGGACTCAACTCACTACATTCCCACAAATACAAGTTAACCAATGAATAGAGTCTCAGCTGCCGTCGCGCCTCCCTCCAAATCGACCGCCTCCAAGTTCTCCTCTAATCTCGCTCAATCATAGCCTGCAAGTGCATCTCCAAATTCGCTCGGTCACAGCATCATAGTGCATCTCTGAGTTCATTCAATCTTGGTCTCCAATTGCGTCTCCAAACTCGCTCGATCACGGCCTCAAGTGCATCTCTGAGTTCACTCGACCTTGGGCTCCAATTGCATCTCCAAACTTGCTCGATCGCGGCCTCCAAGTGCATCTCTGAGTTCACTCGACCTCGTCCTCCAATTGCATCACGAAACTCGCTCGACCACAGCCGCCATGTGTATCTCTGAGTTCACTCCATCTCGGCCTGCAAGTGCATCTCCAAACTAGCTTGATCATGGCCTCCCAGTGCATCTCCAATCTCTATCGATCTCGGTCTCCAACTGCATCTCCAAACTAGCTCAGTCACGGCCTCGAAGTATATCGATAAGAAGCGATGGAGAGTGTACGGAGTTCCACAGGTAACAGAGGTGGAATGAGCGAGGTGGAGTGTATATTCGGGGAGTCTCTGGGGTAGATAGACAGCATCTCATTTTCATCTCAACTTGTCATACAACAAAAATACACATTCTATCTTTTCCAACTTTTGGTCTCACTCGCTCTTTCCAAGATTCCTTGGATCCACGCAATTGCGTGGATCGTCACCGCCCGGTAGTATTATATATTCTCACCTTCTTCCTACGCTCCTCGAGCTCAATGTAGAAGGAACCTGAGGAGAGATTTTCGCAGCATCACCCATTGAATTGCAATGCAGATGGAAGCGTGTACCCAATGAATCCATTCCGACGTATGGTCACAGTTGGCCACAACGTCAGTCTGTCTGTTTGAAATTGGAGACCGACAGAGCGAGAAGAAATGGCGATCAGAGGGCGATATGCAAAGTGATGCATGGTATTGACGCTGGGCGGGGAGTAATTTGCCACCGGGGTGTCTCTGACACCCCTGATGGAGCGCATCCAATCTGACGCAGCCATTCCGCCCGGACGGACATGTTTTTTGCGGATGAAACCGCTCAGACACTCCGATTGTCTTCATCAGTGGTTCTAAGCACTTCCAGACACTCCCTGACCTCCCTGGAGCTTTGTAATGCGCTCTCAGACTCTGCAAGCGCATTTTCAGAAGCTCCAGAATCCACCTGCAGTGATGGAGGTACATTCAGAATGCTACGAGATTTGAGTACTAGAATATTCAACTTTTGGAGCTACTGAGACATCTGCGCAGGGCTGTGCGAGACTGCAAGAGTAGCTGGGACGTTAGTGCAAGTCTGGGGGAGACTAGGAGAGTTGCAGAGACCTGTGCAGAAGCTCTGAAGAAGACTCAGTGACATACTCTGACAGTAGTTAATTTCAGAGTTGCACATCTGAAAGGCGTTTCATTTATCATAGGCATCTTTGCTACAGTCACATGATTCACTACATCATGATATGACAGGTAGTAACTGAGACTCTCAACAGTTATACACACGGAGATACAGGTATAGCAGAGATGGGGTCAGTCACAGGGAGTATAAATTTTGGCCAGAGACATCGTCGCAGGACACATTATACGCACTGTATCCTTCCCAGCAGTTGGTGTCACACATTTTGGCTGAACATTAATTAATCAACGAAATTGGTGTAGTTCCTTATGCAGTCTTGCCGGGCATTCAATGATCGAAGCAATTGGTGTTGTATATCATGGCTGGGTGTCTCATCATATGCTCTCACCCTCTGTCACTGTGTGTCGAGCCAGAACGGCTCTTAGTCATGAATTCTCTTCATATGCCATTCACAGTATGGTAGAGTGTCAATAATGTGCTGTCTGCCTGCTAGCATCACCGTTGCACTAGACAATGATGGAGTGAACATAGAGATGCACTCCAAGGCCGTGATGGAGTGAGTTTGGAGATGCACTTGTATGTTGCTTCCAGGGGTACTTGGAGATACATTTGGACGCTATGGTTGTGCAAACCTGGAGGCCATAAGTGAGCAACTCCTGAGAAATGCACTCAGAGGGCATGAGAGTGCGAACTTGAATGCCGTAATGGACATCAGCAAAATATATATCTGTCCGGGCGGAATAGCTCCGTCGGAGTGGATGCACTCAGTCAGAGCCATCAGAGACACCCCGGTGGCGGATTACTCTGTGTCCAGTGTCAAATCGATGAGTCACGTTCCATCTCACCCTCAGATCACTGTTTCACGGTGTTTCTCGTTCTGTCGGTCTCCTATTTCAATAGACCACTCTGGTGGTGTGGCCAACTGTGACCATACGTCGGAATGGGTTCATTGGGGACGCGCTTGCATCAGGATTGCAATGCGATGGGTGACGCTGCGACAATCTCTCCTCGCGTTCCTTCTATCTGCGCGCAAAATCCAATTCACTCTTTACTAATTATACACATCATTTCAAGTCACCAGATCTAAGTGGCTATTGACGATCCATCACTCGTTCCGTCCGTCTCATATCTTACTAAGAGTAGCTATCTCTGGAATAACGTGCGCACAGCCGACAATATTTCCCATGCTGGAAACTTGCAATGCAACGGCTGCCGGTGATTTTCTCACTTGAACAAATTTCGAGACGGGATCCAAGTTACCCAAGTTTTCAGGCATTGTGGTGAGCGCCAGGGATAATCAGTATTCAACGAAAGCTCCATCCTCGTTTAGGTGTGTGATTTTGAATAGTCGTTGCACTTGCCACAGGAGACACCCATTCAGCGCGCCATAACACCTCCCCAGGCATTACTCTACCCATACCCTGTCGTTCCGTCAATCCCCTCCGCGCCAGCTCTTGCTTCCTGTGCATTGACACATCTGAGGTATGCGTTCACCATCTAAACCTTCAACTTGAACATTAACACCATGGGAAATACAGAGCTCCATTGCGTGCAGTTGTTCATCCGATATATACATCATGTTACGACTCTTAAGCTTGATAATCTCCCGCGCGCCGCTGTGTTTTGCCACACGGTTCGTTGCGTCTTGTGTATTGTCGAGTAATGCTCTGAAGTCTTTGATCATAGCGTCAGAATGCTTTCCATCCTGGCGGTTTTGGGGCCCCATGAATTGAGGATTCGCATATGAATGGGAGCTCAGGGCGGCAGCCAGATCAGCTCTGGAAGGGAGGACTGGACAGGTGGCAGTGCTGTTCTCCCAACGCTGAGCGAGGGCTTGGAGATCGAGCTCTCTGATTATGATGCAGAGAATGCGACGCTGAAAGGTGATTACTTGCAGCAGGTAGTTGAGATTGTGATTGGAGGCGTTCCGACTGTCCTTGAGGTTCGTTTTATGTGCTTGTTGATGTCTCTTGGCAAAATACTATGGTAAGGCACCGTATCAACCAATCTGTTCGATCCAATGAGACATCAAGTGGCTCTTCGGAAAGTTGAAGTCTGCATCCAACTGCTTGGAAACATCTATCTCGTGGCTGATATAATCCCGCCAGGTGTTCATTTCGCGCTGCTTCTTGGATGGCGTTCAAGTTTCAGCATTTGTTTCCTTGTCTACCTTTCGCTTCTTCACGAGTTCCGTTCTCAGGGCATTGACCTTGGCGTTGGCCTCTTTGCCGGCTCGCCCGAGTAAGAAAACATCTTTGAAGGTGTGAAAACGATGGAAGGCGTCCTCCATGTAGCTTAAAGTTGCATCATCGTGAGATTTATATCGAGCATACATATAGAATTGTAACAATGCCTATGTGCACCAAATTGCGTGATTGAATATGGGACGCTGAGCGGAGCTTCCGCCTCGTAGAGACAAGGTTACAACTCCAAGCAGGTACCGGCTCATTTCTGTCATCTCCTTCCCATTTCATTGAGAAACTTCCTCATATGATGTATTTTTTGGTGTGAGGTTGTGGTAAGCAGGCACGGATAACCAGATTGCATTGTACTTGTCAAGCTGTTCGTGCGTCTTGATGAAGTGGAAAATCCTATTCTGGAGGTGGTCAAGCATGCCGATCTGCATTGTATGGAGGAGGTCAGGCTTTGGGTGGTTGCTCACGATACAGGGTATATGTCGAAACACTTTGAATCCTCGGTTGACATGGCGCGACGAGAGTTCAGCATTGGCTGTCTTGGTGTGGGCATCGCTGAGCATACTATATAGGTTGTGATCCCGCCAGGGGTGTTGCTTGTCAGCAGGGACATAATCTCCAAGTTCCTACTTTGGACACTGGCACCAAAAACAGACATGCCGCTCGAGATGATGTAAGTCACTACACTCTGGGCTATCTGCAAGCCATGCTGCTAAAACCGGTTTGCAACGCCTGAAGTTGCAATCTGCACAGAGAACATTGCAATACCCGCTCTTGGCGTTGGGATTTTGTTTCAAAGGTGAGAGGCTGGAGCACCAGGCAGAGTACTACTTTCAGCACCTCTCGGTTTGTTTGCCTCTTCTCATCCAGCCGCATCTGTGGAATATTGCAGTTCTTGATTGGAATCGGCAGGAGAGCGACCATTACGACAGTGTGCGTTGAGGGCATCTGGTGGATCTTCGAAGATAGATTGCCAATTGTCATATATACAGGCAACTCTTTCTTTTCGCTAGCAAAATTCGAGAGATGTATTCCATCGGACATGAAGATCAAGGGAACCAGTGTATCCCCCAGTCTGAGTGTTCCCTTAACCTCAATTAGCACGTTATTGTCCTCGAGTATCTCTGCCTACCTGTGTCTCCTACCACCAGTCTGAAGTGTGCATTTCGGTGTAGAGGCGTTTCGGTGGAGTATCGCTGTTAAAGCAATGCTGAGGGGCGTAAATAAAATGCTCGGTGTAGGCTGGCTGCCGTATCCACCATCTCATGCTTTTGATGATGTCTCAACTCCAAAATTTGATAGGCCATTGGTGATTGTCAATCGATCTCATATCCTCGAGAGTGTGTAGTTCCAACACCTCCCCGAGAGCCTTATCATCTTGCATGCTAGCCACGAGCTTCTGGACGCCATCCCTGTTTTTGAAACTTGGGAAACACAAAGCGGTGGTTTCTTCCTTCAGCACATTGTCATAGTACGTCTTCATACCCTTCTTCTTGATCCCACACTGGATATATTTGTACTCTGCACGCGTTGCAAATGGGTAGTAGGGATTTTTCTGTAGGTTCGTCTCAAGGCAACCCTGAGCGTCACGTTTCCATGGCTCAACAATGTAATCACTCAGCGGAGCGCCGGGGCTGGGGTATGTTTCCGTCCACAGCAGGGAAGGTGGCGGTGGTTGAGACTCCGGGTGTGCGATGTTTTCAATGTGCTCGAGGTAGGGAAACGCGTCCAAGTCTTTGACTGAATATCTATTAGCGTTGAATTCACGATGCTGAGTGGGTTGAACGCGTTGGGGCGTGCTGTGAAAAGTCAGATTCTTTTCAACTTGAAGGTGTTCAGGATGGTGAAATTTGATATGGTTAAGTCACCAGCTGTCTGAGGTAAACTTCTTTCAGCATGAAAATTCAGGGCAACGAAATGTGGTTTTCTCTGGCATTGTTGACGACACAGAAGGAGTGGAGTATTCTGTGTAGCAAGGGACGAAAGTTGGAGCTGGGCCTGAGCAGTCTGGTGTGGGTATAAGCTCACGATACTTGAGAGGTTTATTGAGCCTCAACACCATCACACCAGGAGTTGCAAAAACACAGCATGCGCGATGTCCCATAATACTATGAGTAAATATAACATAAACCCTGAGCAATCCAAAAACCTAGCGATGCGTGTAATAATCAATGCCTGAAATAAATAGATTAGAACAAAGGAAACGAACAAGCCCACAACCCTAACCCAAACGAACAAAACATCTCCACGTGTGACTTAATCAGTGCCTGAGATGAATAGATTACAGCAAAGGAAACTCACAAGACAACAACCCGACTGTAACCCAAACACACGCCACCTCTGCAATGGAAGGACTGGTTCACTCCTCGCCTACCGAGCTATCCGGGGGCGCCTCATGGAGCGGGACATCAGGGAGAGGCACATCGGGGAGAAGCACGTCGGGGAGACGCACATCGGAGAGAGGCACATCGGGGGTAGGGACATCCAGGAGAGGGACATCTGGGAGAGATACATTGGTGAGACTGTTACTACCTGCTGATTTGGCGAGTAGCTGCTGCTCCACATTGATATCCATGGTGTTTCTGGCTGCCTCAGCCTCTCACAGAGTTGGCACCGCTGGGCGAGGCCTTTGCGGCATCACAAGCCCCAGAAACTTCAGCCCACTGAGGGTATGAGTCTCCGGAGTTTGTAGTCCTGGGGGAGGCTCCGGAGTTTGTGGCCGTGGGACAGGCGTCGGAGGTTCAGGCCGTGGGGTATGCTCGCGCATCTCCTGGCCTTGCTCACGTAGCACGGTTGATTCATCGCCTACCATGGTATCACCATCGTCAGCCGATGTATTTACCATCTCTCCCTGGCCAATCGTCCGAGGTTCTTTGCCATCCTCCTCATCCTGATCCTCCTCCTCATCCTCCTCCTCCTCCTCCACCTCCTCCTCATCTTCCTTCTGTTCATCTTCGTCCTCTTCATCTTCCTCCTCATCATCGTCGCCATCCCTTTCCATATCTACATTGCCGTCTAAATCAATGCCGTGCAGTGCGTCCACATCATCCTCCATGCGCATATCCACATCGGAATCATGTTCTGAATCCTATTCACCCTCCGACTTCTCGGTAGAGTCGGTATCAGCATCTGAGGAAATTGACATGGCGGGTGATGATTCCGGCTCTAAATATTGCCGCTCTAGTCAGCCCTCAGTATCTGAGTCTGCCTCATACCATTCCTTCTGCAACTGGAAAGCAATGGCACAAGACATATCATCTGCCCCTGGGGTGTGTTTAACAATACCTTTCCCTTTACCGTTTCCCTTCCCCTTCCTAGTGTTAGCAACGGTTCCGGGTTACCCGGCTGCGGTCCGGGTTTGGAACCGGACCAGATGGTCCAGTCCGGGTTGTTACCAGGAATTCAGGGGTACCCACCGGGTTCGGGGACGGTTTCGAACCTGACCGCGGTTCCATTGTACTGTTCCTCCAACTTTGGCTCCAATTAAGTATTTGAGTTCTGATCGTATCATGACATGATCAGTACGTAAATTGTGCAGCATTAATCGCTCTTTCATCTCCCGCTTTCAGATTTGCGATCCGACTGATATTCGTTGAGTGGCTGTGAAATAAAGGCTGAATTTAAGCGAAATTGGCGGGTTTTCGATCGCGACTCAACGAATACTTGTCGGATCGCAAATCTGAAACCGGGAGGTGAAAGAGCGACTAAAACTGCACAATCTACGTATTGATCATGTTGTGATACGATCAGAACTCAAATACTTAATTGGAGCAAGAAATGTTGACTTTTCAGGAGCGGGTTTTGTGTGGAAACCCGTTGCAACGGTTCGGTTCCGGGTTGGAACCGGATCCGGAACCGACCAGGGAATTTGGATCCGTTGCGCACACTACCCCTTCCCCCTCCCTTTCCCCTTTCTGTCCTTTGTTCCTGTCCCTTTCTCGGTCCCTTTCTCACCGCCCTGTGTGTCCTCGTCACCCTCACCGTCGTCATTGTCATTGCCATGGCCAGGACGCCTCCTTCCACTGCTCGGCGCTCCGGGATCAGCCCAGTTCTCAACATCATGATCCTCGTCGATTATCTCATCCCAATTCAGTGGTCTAATGGCCAGAATGTTGCCTGGCTTATACTGCCGGCAGCTTGGTGGCTCAATCGTTGCGCTGAGATCATCGCGACCGTACCAAGAGCAACGCTTGCCGGTGCATTTAACCTTGCCCGAGCTGGTTGTCTGCGGATTGGAGCGATCGACTTGATCCTCAAAGGCACAGGGGTTGTCCCACCTCCAATTGTTCATTTGATCACGGGTTGTGTCAAATATTTGCCCCATACATGAGCGGAACGCTGCCCACAACTCCCGAAAAGGCGAACTCCTGCTTCTGTAGTGGGGCTACATCAGCTGGAATTGTGAATAGTGGCGAGTCATGACTGGATCAAGAAAGATTATATCATAAAAGAGCTCCCAGGCCCTCTCATCCTTGATGCCGCAAACATTGTATATCCGGATGAGTCCACGGATATGTTCGGAGATGATTCACTCTATAAAGTCTGAATCAAACGACAGGCGTCGACTTATCACTGATGTCGGCATTTTTGCCCTCGCAGTTGCCTTCCACTTTCGTTTGCGGATGCCTTTTGGTGCCATTACTGCGATTTGAAAATAAATCTACATCTGAGGCGTTAGCATTATGATACAGTTGAATGTACCAGAAGGAAGCGCAGAGTGAACGTACAAAGTTGTGTAGGTTATCAGGTGTGTTTCGGAATGAGAGGAATGATTTTGTGCAAGTCATGTGATGTCGAGATAGTTCAGGATGCTGGTGGTGTGATTCATCGCCGGCAGTGTGTTTGATACGGGACCAAAAGAGATTCGAGGAGTAGGCGGGAAGAAGGGATATATATACTCGAGTTTCTGCGATTTGGTTCATATCCTGCGTTTTGTTGGTTAATGAACAGATAACGGCCCAGCCTGAATCTGGAACAACCACCATGAACCTCACAAATGAGGAGCTTCGAGACAAGATGTAGTACACGCGGTGCCGACAGTTTGCAACGCTGGGGGTTGTTTTGGCATCTCATACCACTTTTACCGCTCAGACCTCGTGCATCTCGGAGCAAACTGAGTAGTTCTCAAGTTGTCCCAACTGTGCACCCATCCAATACGGCTACCAATGCCTAGCAGTGGAAGAAGCACACGCAACTGATGTCATAGGATAGAGAATACGTCAATGTTCACTTTGCGATACTTTGAGCTCTGCACAAGGGGGATTTCCACCGGGAAGCTGAAGATATACACAATCGATGGTTTGAAGTATTGTGCCAAGAACGAGTGCAATACGATGATCATCGTGCCAAGATGGCATAAACACTGTTCAAACAGTGTAAATAGACATTCAGATGTTGCTGTAACAGTGAATATCAATGCTCAGTTCAATCTGCGTTTAATCTGATGGCAGTTAACCCCATAATTGAATACTTCTGAAGGGATCTCATCCCCGAGTATTGTGAGGGTTTAGAGTCTAGCGCCATCTACACTGCGCCTCCCTTTTTTGTCGACTCCATCCATGGTCGCTCAAATAGGAGTCTACCTCGCCTACCGTTGCATATGCATGCAGAGGATATTATTCCTACCCTCCTAACGTCAAACATCTATATCAGAATATGCCTTCCCAAAATCCTCACCCTGACACGACTCCAGTCGTACAAAATGGTCGAAATCTTACTACATGTCCGACTCAACAAAAGCGTGGGCCTTCGGGGAATTCTCAACTTCCGCCTGCTAAGGGACGCGTTTCTGTACCAGCTGGTGAGAGGGATTCCTCTCAAGGAAGGAGTTCCGTACCCTCTACAATCCAAAGTCAGAACTCCACCCCCTCATCTTCGCTGAACAATTCTCGCGTTGCAGATATCACTCAACCCGTGACTTCCACCCTGTCCGCAACACAGCGACGTTCAATAATTACTCCAACCACCACACCTGGTACAAGCAGTCATAACACACCAGTTTCCAGCGGAACCATACAGACAGACTCAACACATCGCGTTATATCCAGCCCTGCATCTGTCACTGCTAGCACTCCCACTCCTCTCAGCGGTCTTGAAAACCTGCTCACCCCCATCCCGAATCTAGACGCCCGCGCGATCATTACATATCCACTGCGAACACGAGCTACTGAAAAGAATCAAACACCGAGGCAGTGGTAATTGCAACTGCAGGCGGTGTGTACACCTCGATCAATGGTTCCTGGCAGTTGCAGTATCTATCGATTTGGTCACTCAGACATGACGTGTCTTGTGGTTGCAATTGGCAGACTCCTGGGGCTCTACATGTGGAACAGATGGCCGTTTATGAGTGCACGCGACTTGGAGATGGTAAGTTATGCAACACGATGCATTGCGAAAGCATTAGCTCAAGCCCCACACTGGCAGATAATAGAGACATACTGGAACACTGCTATGCAGCAAAACAACATTTGGTCCATAGCATTTGAGGCACGCACAAAGGAGATCTTGAAAGAGGTATGCTGAAGCAATGGCCCACGCTGGATATTACACACTCAAACCGATACCAGGTTCGCGTACAAGTCGATAAGGTTAAATCCCATTTTATTCACTGAGCAAGGGACAACATTGCAGAGCTTTATAATCTCCACCGCTTTGAATCCGCCGCAGAGTGTTTCGAATTCATTGATTCCCTTCTAGCAGACAAGAAGTATCTTTTTCCGGTTGCAGAGCGTGTAGAAGGTGGTGTACGCGGTCAAATCCAATGCAGAGAGAGTCGAAAGCTGTTAACGAATGGCTAGCGTACACTTCACTTGCTGGCGGCAGCAATCCCGCGGCTTACCTACATCAGATTGTATCATCGGGCGAACAACCGCGGTAACTATGCTGATGGATGTTATAATTCCATGATTAATGACAAGGACGGTCATATACCCTCGCCACTGATCATGTTTACATGCACCGCGTTGCGCCATGCTCTCCTGGAGTGGCAAAAGAACAAATGTGTTCATCCGGACGCTTCCAAATCAAAGCTGAAAGCCGATAGACCTGATCGCTTGGACTACTTCAACCACCAGAATGACGGTGGTAAGATAGCATCCTGCAGCGCTGTAATGGGTTGCGAGTTGTTAACCTCACCTGGTGTTTCAGACATCTATACGTTCTTGATGAATACCTGGAACACACTACCGGAGAGCTACCAACAGAGGGTGTATAACAACACTCTTGCTACAGTCAAGTGTCAGATCCAATAGACTGAGAACCCAAAGCCTGCTGTGGTGATCAGCGTGGAAGCAGCGCGTGTTGACAATGCCATTCTTGTTGATTATTTGGCCTCCGAAGTGGGGCTTGAGGAGCCTCAGATCGGAAGCACTGACCCAAACATCCCGATAGGCAACAATTGCAAGGATGACTAACTTTATTTTGAGATGCCAGGGGGCAGCGGGGATTACAAGGATGAAGGTGATGAAGGCGACCATGGTGATGCCGTCCCAACCGCTAGCTGGCGAAGACGGCCGGCGACGGAACTCGGGAGGGTTAACCTGGGAACCAGGGATTTGGAAGGGTATGAGGGTGAGGATGGCGACGATGGGGATGCGGATGAGGAGGAAGAAGTATCGCAAACCGATGATGGATCAACGCAGAATGTGGAGGACTGAGGGCATAGTACTAGAGAGTGTCAAGATTGAACTGTATATTTCAGACCTGTAAAATAGGATAATGGCGAAGCAAATGCAACGGCAGGCGATGTATTCGAAGCGAAGTCTGTATTACAATACGTGACAAAATCTCAAAGCTAAACATATATGGGGCGAGTGCGGCATCCAATATATAGCAATAGTAGAGAGGTAAAATGTGGCTATCAGCCGATGGAAGGCATAAATATTGCTAGGCGCTGTGTGAACGGCTATAGCATAACTGCAGCCCCTATGCAGAGTGTAACACACATGTCATTCGGATGGTGCGTATACCAGGCACAAAGTAATGGAGGTGAGTATGCAACGGGAAGCGTGTAATTTTCCGTCTGAGGGTACAAGGTTCCGTCGGAGCCATCAGAGCCGTTTGGAATACTCGGGTGTTTCAGAAGGAAACTAGGGTTGTTGCTGATGGAGTAAGTCTGGACATTCACTTGAAGACCACCATGGTGAGAATTTGGAAGCCGTAATCGAGTGAGTCCGGTGATGGACTAGCAGGCCACGATTGCATGTGTTTGCAGATATGCAGTTAGAGGAGATGAGAATGCAAAATTGGGGGCAGCGGTCGAACGCATTTGGAGATGCTCTTGGAGGCCATGATTGATTGTTATTGAACATGTACTTTGAGGCGGTCAATCTGGAGGTGATAGATTACATGGGAGGCGCAATGGGAGCTGAGACTCTATTCACTGCTTGACTCAAAATTGGGAGAATTTGGAGATTTGCAAACAACGTCAGCCGGAGGATGAGAGACTGGCTGGAAGATAGTCGATCTTCAGATGATGCAATACCCAGTGTATGCAGTACTCATTGTGTGCTGTACTCAGTGTGTGCTGTACACGGTGTATGCTGTACTTGGTTGATGCTGTACACTGGGTATACTGTACTCGCTGTATTCTGTACTTGGTGTATGCTGTACTTGGTGTATGCTGTGCTCGGTGTATGCCATACTCGGTGTATGCTGTATTTGGTGCATGCTGTATTTGGTGTAGGCCGTACTGAGTGTATGCTGGACTTGGCGGATGCTGTGCTCTGTGTATCTCATACTCGGTGTATGCTGTATATGGTGTATACTGTACTCAGTGTATGCTGTAGTCGGTGCATGCTGTACTTGGTGCATGCTTTACTCGGAGCAGGCTGTACTCGGTGCATGCTGTACTCGGTACATGCTGTACTCAGTGTATACTATACTTGCTGTTAACTCTTGATCATGGCATGGAGAGATAGAAAGTGACGATATCATTTCGTGTTCTTAAGTCACGGCTGAGGATGAGATAGAGAGAGATGAAAGGAGATGCGGGAATCCATCATGAAAAACTGGGACTTAAGAGAACTTTGTGTATGTGTGGATTAACCATCCCCAATACGGCAGGTATGAGTCCCACTCCCCAGTCTAGTAACACCGATACAAGGTCTTCCCAACACAAACAGGCAAGTCGTATTTCTGATGTCACTTATCCCCTCATGTTCTCCACATTGTCCTCATCTTCATTCGCCATCTCTCTCTTTCTTGACCATAACTCTACTATTATCAAAGAACACAAAGTTAGTCATCCTTCTCTCTCTCTCCATGGTACAATCATGAGATGACACCGAGTACAGGATATTCTAAGTACAGCATACGCCAAGTGCGGCATACACCGAGTATAGCATCTACACACGATTGTTTGTCTTCCCATCGTTCTCATGATTATGTGTCGAACCCTGAATGTTGCATTTGTTGCTGGTGTACCTCCCTACATGATTGACAACTGTCAGCCATATCTCAATGAGAGCTCAAAGACAGAGTCACTATGTCAGATTCCCACAGTTGCGAGTGGTGTAACAGTGGAATAGAGTCTCAGCTCCTGGCGCACCATCCATCGACCACCTCCAAGTACTTGTCCACTGTCCCTCAATCATGGCCTCCACATGGATATCCAAACTTGCTTAATTATGGCCTCCAAGTTGGCACCCTCATTGCCATAAATTGTATATCACCAAACTCGGTCGATTGTGGTCTCCAAGTGGATCTCGAAGCTCCATTGATCATGGCCTCCATGTTTCCCTTGTCATGGCCACCACATGAATATCTCCAAACACGCTAAATGATGGCCTCCATGTGGATCTCCAATCTCATTCGATCACGATCTCAGAGTGCATCTCTCAGTTCACTTGATCATCGTCTCCAAATGTATCTCCAAATGTGCTCAATTACTGCCCCCAAGTGCATCTTCAAACTCGCCCAATCACATCCTGGGAGTATATCTCTGAGTTCCCTGGATGGTCATTTTCAGCCACACCTCAAATTGCTCTCGATTAGTGCCTGCAGCCAGGCCAGATATACTGTGTGTAGACGGGTAGCTATATAGATACATTGATGTATAGATATATATATGAGAAGAATAAATGAATACATCAGGTACATAGATTGTTGAACAATATGAAGTAGCGATGATTTCCAGGTGCACCGGCAGCATTTCCAAAGAGAATGTTGCTTTTCCCATACTGTACTACTACGATTGGTGCTGCTCCGAGACATGTCACAGGGGTTGCCAGACATGTTCTTAGCTCTTCAGGGCATGTAGCTGGTGCATCCAGGTGCTCCCAGGTATGTTGCTGGCGCTCGCAGTTGCTCCCGAATGCACCCATTGTTCCCCGTATCACTCTGCAATGTTCCCACACTTACCACAATTACTATCATGGTACTTCTGTACCAGTCATCTGAGATCCCAGTTGCTCTGTAGGCCGGCCAGAATGCCCATCTAGGGTCCGATACTCTCCGGAAACTGATGCATCATGGTTTGCCTTGCACATCCTTTCAGACACTGCTGGATGCTTCCAGTGACTAATATACATCGTGCAGATGTAGCATTGATTGAAAGGAACAGGATTTTTGAGTATTATTAGTATCTACACTTTGCAGACACTTTAAAGAATATTATAAGGGATATATTTATATGCATAATTGTAGAACAATGTAGTGATGTATGAAAAAGCACATCAAGACGATAGAATGGCTGCCAAATCACGATTACTCATATTCAATGCCAAATTCAATCATTGCATATTACATATACATTGGGGGCACAATGAGCGCCAACGGACTGTCAATGACTCTGGGTCCTGTATGTTAAGTAGTGTTAGAGTGACACAGTCATTGTGATACATGATGGGAGTATTGGCTGCCGTAATTGGGGACAGAGGAAGGGACATGCTCCCTCCCCCATCTTGACAATGAGCATCATTAGACTGTCAACTATATTTGGTCATGCATCTGGGATACTTTAAGTGGCGCTTGATCACAGTCATGTATAAACTAGACGTTGACAGCCTGTAGAGGTAGATAAGCCAGAGATGTTCCCATGACAGCCTTCTGGATAATCACAACTTTCATCATTATCAAATCAGCAACTCAGTGTTTATGAGTAGTGTTCGCAATGGTTCCGGACTGTCACTTCAGGTCCAGGTCCGGGTCCAAATCAAACCGTTGCCAAATTGGCGGTCCGGGTCGTCAATAAACCCAAACTGCCCACTCGGGTATGGTTCCATGGTAAACTCCCAATCCGTCTGAATTGGGTGGGTTGTCAGCGGGTCGCCCAGCTGGACAATCTATAAATTCATATACGGCTCTTGAATTTGCAGTGTGTCAATAGTATCTTATCAAAATCGCGTTTTCACCAACCAACAATATGCTTTTGCTTGTTGAACAGTTTGCAATATCGAGTAATTTGGTATCTGTGTTTCACCTTCAATATATGGTATTTTTGCCTAGCAAGGCGGTCAATAATACAGTTATGCAAGCGAAGATCCGCATGATGCCTTAATTACGAAATATGAAAGTCCTAAAACTGTTGACGCTCCGTTGATGCTCATTTTCAGGATGCCGCAGGGAGCATGTCGCTGTTATTTTTGCCAGTAAAGGCTGCCAATATCTCATAAATGGATATCCGCAACCAATTGGAACATAACTTACTCCAGATGCAAAGCTAAAAATCGTTGACGCTCCATAGACGCTCATGCTAAGAATGGGGCGATGACCATTTTGCTATCTCTTTTGGCAATCAAAGCGGCCAATACCTCTGTTATGCATAAAAACAACCAAGTCACTGTTGAATTACCATACTTACAAGACCACAAATCATTGACACTCCGTTGCCGCTCATGCTAAGAATGGGGTGGTGACCGCGTTGCTATCTCTTTTGCCAATAAAAGTGGCCAATACGTCCGGTATGCATAACAATGACCAAGTCACTGGTGAATTCCCGTACTTATAAGACTACAAATCTTTGACGCTCCGTTGAGGCACATGCTACGAATGGGGTGGTGACCGTGTTGCTATCTCTTTTGCCAATAAAAGCTGCCAGTACGTCCGTTATGCATAACAACAACCAAGTCACTGGTGAATTACCGTACTTACAAGACCACAAATCGTTGACGCTCCGTTGACGCTCATTTTAATGTATTCTCCATTCAACATCTGCTGGTGTCGATAATTGTTTTCATCCTGATTTGACTTTATTGGTAGTCATTCTGCCTGATTGAGACTCGGCCCTGTGGCAAAGCCGGGTGGCGTTACTATGTTGCACTGTTCACTCTCACACTACTAAAACTGATTTATCATGCCAAAGATGCATTGCGCCTGCTATACATCTATTTATGAACCGGTATTCACAAGCTACTTCGTACCATTCGCCCATAATATATCTCCAACTGAAACTCTCGGTCAAGGTACATAAAGCTGGTGAACCATTGACACATTCTGTCCTACTTTTTATTCCCTCCTTTATTTCTCCGTGTTTCTACTGCATTGACCGTCACTAACACCTTTCCATCCTGTCTCTTTGACCTCTGTGTAGGCCAAACCAATCCGGGCGCATTCGGCACGGCACTTACATCCTGCTGCTCTGGGCATTCCGAATCCTCGATGCCATTGTTGTGCTCTATATCGGATTCACCGTCCACTGCGCAATCCTCTTCGCTGTCATTTGGATTATCCAAGTCGCGGTTCCAGTTAAGCCAATCATTGGTGTCCGAAATGCTTTCCAGTGCTCTATCCTCATCGCTTTCGACTGGATGACGGTTGATTCTCCGGATTCGGCGGACATTTAAGATTTAAGTTCGTCCTCCAGGGAGGTCCTTTGCAGACAAAGCTGGTGGCAACAATGATCTTTCTGACAATTTAAATACAGCGGCACCATCATCGTGAAAGAGTGACCAGGATGCTTCGAAGATCTCTTCCGTGTCCGAAACGTATCCTACAGCAGTCATCTGCTTGTTTTGAACCCAAAGAATCCTTCTGGGTAGCACGTAGGTTTTGGCTGCCCTGCCACATCTCCAAAAAGTCATGAACCTTGGGCATTCTGTGAAATTTCCTTTCTTCCGCCTCTTTGTTCATTTCCAAGTCGTTTTCTGTGATTGTGGTATCCAATTCCGGGTCAGTGCATGCCAAAATCCCGTTATTGGCTCGAGCAAACTACCTTACAACGACTTTTTCGCCAAGGGTCTCGCCTGTGGTTTTTGACTGCCTCCAGCCAACAACATCTCGGCCAAGGGAAAAACTGGCCTCCACTCCGACACCATGTGGTATGATAGAGAATATGTCGCAAGGCACATTGGAGAGATCGGCGTACTCTGAGTGCGTTTCCTCCTGTTGGCGCCACCAATTGGTTATGTCCGGTAACCAAAATGTACTGTTGATCTCCATTGGGTCGGAGTGGTAATCATTGAGATTTGGATGAATTTGTCCCCAGTTCTTTGGTGCTTCAGGCGGCGAATTCAAATAGAGCCTGGCGGCCGTCCATAAGCGGGCTGCGCGATCGCTTCGTCCAGGTGTCATCTCAGTCACATTGTTAGGCGTTAAGTATTCCTCATCATCGCTGGACAAATCATACGGATCAAAGGATGATTGATAGAACCCTGCAGCCGTTGTGGAGGGGACTAGATTGCTGCTCGGTACGGTTTCGAGTTTATTGACCGGCACATGTGGATGTTTGGGGTAGTATTCGTTCTCCACATACTTCAGAAAAGTCTCCTGGTATTGTGTTGTGTAGGATGTCTCATCCTCAGGATCAATATCCAGTCCCTTGTTGAACTTTCTGAAAGATCCCAACTTCCTGAAAGGATCGAGGATGTGTGCGGAAATAAGAACTGTGCCTGTTGTTGGAGTTACTTCAGCGTAGTATTTGGAAAGCTTTTGTCGAGCTAACTTCTCAGAGAAGAACAAGTCTTCCTTCCATTGAGTCTTCTTCTTAGCCAAAGCTCGCATCACGCCATCCATGTGATCAAACATGTCATTGTACACTGTGATAACAGGATGCAATGTGACTGTATGCCACTTCAACATCCAAAGAATCCAATATCGAAATGGCCTCAATAGTTCCATGACATACTTGAAAATCGTCCATTCATTCCGAGTTGTGAATAGCGGCCGGTATTCACTGTATTTTGGGTTTTGAAGCCACTTGCGTGTGAATTCACATAAACGGTTGGCGCGCTCGAGCAACTCCAGTGTAGAGTTCCAACTTGTCTTCACATCCATAATTGGAAGTACTGGAATGCGGACTGTGGCTTTTTGACAGTCAATGAACTCATTTCGGCGACCAGGTGTTAGTGTAATTAATACAGCAAGCATTCTCTGCTATATGAAGGTCAGCTTCAGGACTTTGAAATATCATGAAATACCTACTTTCTCAATTATCTTTCCTAAACCTGGTCTCATGCCCAACACCTTATTGATTCGAGCATTGCCCTCTTTTCAAAGTCTTTGACTCTTCCCAATATCTACGCTTTCATTCTCTCCAAATTGCTGATCGAGCTCATGGGCTTCCCAACACTTGGTGCGGCCATTCACACCGAGACCGCTCATGAATGCACCTAAAGCGAGCTGTATGATGTGCGCCATGCATGGTATGTGGCTTCTCAATGCCCCCCGCTTGATTCCAGAGGCCTCAAGTGTTGATTGCAGCTCGCGTGTCATCAAGTAGTTTGAGGAAGCATTATCAGTCGTAATACCAACCAAACGGCCGTCAGTAAGCCCAAAAGAATCAAGCACATCCTTCAACTGTACGGCTAGCTGTGCTCCTGTATGTTAGCCCTTGACCTATCATCCTTAATTAGCTTTCAAAACAGGAATAGAACAGGCGATCAACCTCATCAAAAGCGAGTTGAACTTCACACAACACCCAATTTCAATCCATATAGTAAGCAATGACCGACGTTATGGTCAATTTGTTTCTTAATGTCCATCCGTTGAAATCTAAACTAACTTTATTTCGTACGGGTAATTGCTTCTTAATTGCATCCACTGTCAGTGCATATTCCCTCCGGCAAATGTTACTAAGGGTTGTAGCAGACGGCAGCACTAGGTCATTGGGTAATGCCTTATATGAGCGCCGCAGCTCAAGATTTGATATAGCGTTGAATGGAATATGTGCCAAAACAAATCCTAACATGAGGTAGCAATTGCACGTGTCTTGGTGAAATTCGGAAGTTTCGAAGTCCTTGGCTGCCGGTTTGGAACGTTTTGTCTGCCATTTCGGTCAATATGGATTAAACTGGATATGAAATATGATTTCCCTCTGCAAACTTACTATTGTGATTCCTCGACTTCCTTGCCTCTACAGGATGGCCAAAGCCGTTCCATCCACCGTTGAACTAGTCAATTCAGTGATCTCTGACTCTGTTAATTCATCTAACTTTGTGATTTGAGCTTTTGCCAGCAAGTGTTTCCCCATGGAGCTGGTCCCATGTTCTGATGGATGGCGAAGAACTTGATGGCAAACGATAAATATGATGCCAGGGCTGCCGGTCTCCTCAATTCCACAGTGTAAATAGAATCGCCACAAAGGCGCATGTCTAGAATTATTCCAAGCAATAGGCCGCTTTGAGCCTTCATTCATTGAAGCCCACCAAGCATCGAAGATGATTTGCAAAGTAAGGTCGCTCAAACCGCGACTAAAGACACATTTATTTTTGGAAGATATCATAACCTCGAGCATTGAGGCATTCAAAGATTTTGTATCCGACATGGCGGTAGAAATTAGAAAGGTGGGTAATCCGACTCGAAAGACTGCCGAAAATAACGATACAGTAATGCTGACTGTCGGTTCTTAAATATTGACTCTACAGCTACATGGAAAACATTCAGATCAGTAAGACATTACATGCATATTTGTGAAATTGAATACAAGAACAGATTGCAACGACTGACCTGGTACAACTCCATTTAGGGACAGCATAATGCAGTATATTACTGTGTAGCTTTCGGAGCCTTGACACACGGTGGGCGCTCAATTGTAGGAGGCGGACGCAATATCGTCACTTCCATTTTTGCCAATAAAGGCAGCCGATAGGTTCATTGTGGTTTGTCTGCGTTCCATTGCAGTAAGATTATCCAAGATGCCAGCGCAAAAATTGTTGACGCTCCGTTGACCCTCATTTTGGAACATGGTTACGATTTTGTCCTAAGCATATTTGCGTAGAAAGGCAGCCAGTAGTGCGATTATGCATCATTCTAGTCACCTAGCCCCTTCATTTTGCAAGATGGAAGGCCTCAAATTGTTGACGCTCCATTGACGCTCATTTTTAGGGCATAGTGATGATGTCGTCAAAAGCATTTTTGCCTAGAAAGACAGCCAATAGTTTGATTATGTGTTAATGTCGCCGCACTGCCCTTGGATTGTCCAAGATGCATGGCCAAAAGTCGTTGATTCTCCATTGACGCTCATTTTTAGGACATAGTAGCGATGTAGTTGGAACCGTTTTCGCTTAGAAAGGCAGCCAATAATCTGATTATGACTTAATGTCACCGGAAAGCCCTAGGATTCTCCATGATACAAGGCTAAAAGTTGTTGACACTCCGTTGACGCTCATTTTTACGTCATAGTAGCGATGTTGTTGCAAGAGTTTTTGCCTAGAAAGGTGGCCGATAGCGCGATTATGGAGTAACGTCGCCGCACAGCCCATGCATATTCCAAGATGCAAGGCCAAAAGTCATTGAAACTCTGTTGATGCTCATTTTTAGGACATAGTAGAAATGTTGCCACCACCATTGTTCTACTGAAAGGCGGCCGATAGTTCGATTATAACTTAAAGTACCCACACAGCCTACTGGATGTTTCATGACGCAATGGCAAAAATCGTTGATGCTCCGTTGAGGCTCATCCTTAGGATGTGGCAACGAGCGAGTCATTTGCTTTTTTTGCAATAACGCCAACTTAGACATTCACTTTGGAAGGATGTGACAATGCAGCCCATTGATTGCCGAATGTGTAAGACTTAAAATCTTTGACACTCTGTTGACGCTCACATTAATCACATCGAAACAGCCTTTGTACACTCATGAATTGTATGCAACAAATCATATACCAATTTTTGTCATCCAGTGTTACGTTTGTATGTACTATCGTTTACATCGAGGAGTTTTGTTATCTCTCGATTTCTGATCAACTGCTATCTACACTATCTGAGTGACAAATGACGTGGCCCTACGACATTTTCGCGCTTTTGGCTGGCAATTGACGGCATGTAGATCATTTCACTAGTTTGTGGTAAATATAGCTCGACTTCCTCACCATCCCTTATCCAGCTCCTTCTCCTCAATTTCCATGACGTACCACAAGCAATTTCAAATATCTCAACCATGTGCACCAGGTCTGTGCGGCGAGTTATGCAGTTGGATACATGGATGAATTCAGCATGATGGTTGCCATTCAGATTGATTCGTCATGTGCACTGACCGCTCTTTCCATGACACGTATGACATCACTCATTTAAATTTTGTTAGCATATTTCGTCACTACTATTGCTTTTGCTTTGGCTCTAAACAGTCACATGCAACAGGATACTGAACGTTTTGGCAGTCTTACAGTGCGATTTGGATTCTAGAACATTCACATGGTGCGTTTGACCCTTGCACATGCACAGAGCAATTATCATGTCTCACAATTTGGTCACTGAAATCAAGAAAATGCTGACAAATAGCAAAATTCGCAAACACCTGGCTTTTGACCGCGATCAGACGTCAAAAATTACAGTTTGCATATCTATTCTTCCGCAGACACAGGAGTTATAACCATCTCTTTGTTGGAATCCGATATCTATATGGTAATTAGTGGGACGCTATATGCAGCGGTAAAAGCATACTAGTTCAACTGGCTTCGCTTTCAGCAACGCGGACGAATCGGGCTCCGCAGCTAGCTCACCACTAGGGATGCTTAATTTTGACTGCGGCTTCGCCAAATCTGGCCTAATATAACCACTTCCTGGTCGAGAAGTCCCTTGCGGCCTTTATGATATTCCGGGGATAATGTGAAGACTCTCCATGAGCTCTCCAAATGATGTTGGCGGAGGTGCCGGAGTGTCATCATTTGTTTGGGGCTGAACAACAGTCGGAACCCTCAGTTCGGATGTGCCGTACTTCTTATCTCGTTCACGGGAGTAGTCAGCTGCATCGTCCCATCCGGGTTGAGTCAGTTCGCCGAGCTTCATCTGCTTCTGCCAAATCCTCTCCATGCGCTGCTGTACCATTTTGGTGATTGTGTCCATCACCCAGGTGGGTTCGTCATCTTCGCTCAGCTTGCCCTGCTCAGTCTCATCATCATGCTCGTCTTCCCCATCCTCCCCATCATCGAAACTTGCAAGATCACTCAGACTGTCTCCGATAGCAACCAGTATCTCCTCAAACGTCTTTTCGGGCTCTCTGGATGTTGATCCCACGATTTTAGCATGCGTTATATCGTCCTGCTCTTGCTGAACCGCTGCCTCTGCATCCTCAACTCGCTTTCTTGCCCCAGCGGTTTCTCCCTCAACATAATCCTCAATCCATTTCTCCTTCTCTTCATTGCTTACGAAGTGCGTTGCTCGTCGCTTCTCCGCTTCAAGGTACTTTTTGGATCTCAAGCTGCGCAATGCCCCAATGGCTCGGACTCTCTCTGCTTCCAAGCCACTCTTGCCTTCATTCGCTTAATGACGTCGTTGGGTTGACCACTTTGTCAACTTACCGTATCTGCCTGCTGGGAGTGGCGAAAAGTTATTTTTTGGAGCATTGACCATTGTAGTTTGCGTGGACTTTGTTGTTGGGCGAGATGTTGGATGTTGCAAGTCATGGACAATATGGAAGCAAGCTGCCTCTTTTATGTCAAGGTTGGTATGTTTACTCATCTTGAACAAAGCAAAATCTCCCTCTTGACTGTCAATAAATCAGGATTAGTGACGCTAACTGTATGACATGACATGATTGTTAGCGTCATTTTCATGTAATATCCCAGGGATTATTTGAGACAAACATCACCAGACGTCCTTTCCCTCGAACTGCATTCTATTAATATCTAGCAATTGAGTGATTCCAGCAGTCTTACACTGTGATTTATCCCTGTTAACAAACAAACAACATCAGACCAACTCTTTGCAAATTGCGGGGCGGTGGGAAATCCCTGCAACTTGCAGCCATACTCAGTAGGATTCATCTTGAGCATAACGATCATGTTGGCTGCTACTTATTCCATTCTGACATGAAGCTAACTATATAGTCCTCAGGGCTTCCCACTTCCTCTCATTA